>OFEH01000006.1_pt1 | contig 80772 bp, 99 predicted proteins | sample 1521031 | NCBI WGS metagenome assembly OFEH01 (sample SAMN05518350, study PRJEB24110) | hypersaline lake metagenome | isolation source: Grendel Spring, Yellowstone National Park, Wyoming, USA | place: USA:Grendel Spring, Yellowstone National Park, Wyoming, USA | collected 2011-11-16
ATAGAGGCCCAGAACTCCTCTAAATTCTCGATAGATCTTTTGTGGTATTCCCAATAGGTCTTGACGTCTATAGTTCGCGAACGCCATTTATCGTTATATACATATTCATCGAACGGCAGATTTTTTTCTTCGAGTGACATAAGGAGGATAGATTGATCCTGCCTTATAAATATTTCTTCAAAAATATGTCAAGTTACGTATACTGAAAATTAAGCAATATCTATATTAATTATCAGGATAATCTATATATATTAAAATTTTTAATGTTTCTAGCTTCCAATTACCTTATAAAAAGTTTACCATAAATATCTAATTATCTATGATTATTATTTTCGGACAATAAATATCGGGCATTATACTTCCGGCTTCGATACGCATCGACGCCGCTCATCGCGTCGATCAGCGCTATAGGCTTCGACCCTAGAGCGTGCATACTCCACCTCCTCGGGCGGAGGGCGGCGGGCTGGAACGCCGGCTCAGGGAAGTCGTCCCCCAACCTCCGGCAGGACGGAAGACATCAGTCGTGTTGAGACTCCTCCGCCTTAGCGCCCCCTACGACGGCCTCAACGTATTTCCTCCTCTCCTTTTCGTACTGGTCCGCCGGGAAGGACTTCACCTTCGCCAGGATTTTCGGAAGCGCCGTGTACTCCATCTCCTCGGGCGGAAGGCGGTGGGGCTGGAACGGCCCCATGCGCCGTATATAGTCGGCGATCTGCGCGGCCACCTGCCTCACGTAGTCGAAGGCGGGGTCGTCGAAGAGATCCACGCCGCCTTCCAGATAGCCGTCGTGCAGCTGGAAGCCCAAGGCGCCCACTTTCGGCGGCCCGTCGAACCTAGTCATCTTCGCGCCTATCGCGATCCTCCTCTCCGGGTCCACCGAGGTGAACCGCGCGGGCATGAGGGGCCCGGCGTGGCTGCCGCGCATCCATCCGTGCACCAGATGGGGATGGGCGAAGGCCTCCAGTATTTCGCCCACGGCGGGGAGCCCGGACTGGGCTCTGACGAGCATCACAGGGTCGTCCTTTCCGACGTAGCGCCCGGCTATCAGCGAGAGCCTCTCTACGCTGTTTGCGGCGGCCGGAATGCCGTCGGCCTTTCTGAAGACCTTGCGGACTATGTAGCGGCCGGTGGTGCCTATCAAGCCGAGGAGGGAGTAGGCCTCCTCGGGCGTCTTCAGGAGGTAGACCTTGTGCTCCACGACGTCCAGCACCTCGAAGATGAAGCCCTCGTGCATGGAGGGGTCTATCACCAGGCCCGCCGTGGTGAAGGGATCGGCGAACATCTTGTACAGCGGGAGGTTGAAGGCGCCTGGCTCCGTCTTGTCCGCGGCGAAGGCTATCACGGGCTCGCTCGGCCTCTCGTCGAACTCCATCTCGGCCACCTGGGGCCCCAGCCCGCGGATGTTGCCGGAAAAGGCGTCCTTCAGCAGATCCTGCCCGGCGCCGTAGAGCTTCAACTTCTTGGCGACCTGCTCCGTGACCTCGCGGAACAGCTCCCACGCGAGGCCGTGGATGTCCGGGCTGTCTTCTCCCTTCGTGTGGGTCATCAGAAGGGAGATGTCGTCGCCGACGTTGTAGACGAAGTAGTCTATTATGAGTCCCTTTCTCTGGGCCTCTCTAAGCTTGGCGGCGGCGTACTCGAGCATCTTGGGATGGACCTGTGCGTGGCCGGGCCAGCCGCCGACGTCGGCCTTTATGATCGATACGGTTATCCTCATGGCATCCGGCTCTTACCGTTATAAAAATCTTAGTGGTACATCGTAGTATACTCACGTTATGGCAAGTTTGAGATGATACGGGTAGGTGTACACCAGCAGACTAAATGCGCTATGCCGGCGCCCCTGGGGGCGAGGACGCCTAGGCAGGGGGCTGGAGGGGCCGCCATGGGCCACGTGCGGCGAGGTGTGCAGCGAGGGGCCCGCCGAGCTCGGCGCAGGCCGGTGGCTGGAGCCGCTACTTACGTCTTTGTTCATAGAACTGATATATATTTTACTTTCCATAAAATATGGCCTAATTATATCGAAATATATATTGCTTAAATACCAGGATCCATTTACATATATCAATATATATTTAGGTGGAATAAAGTTTTTAAAGAAAAACGTAAAGATATCCGTGGAGCTGGACTACTACGAGATCACCGGCAGATATGACGACGTCGTCAGGTTCTACTCGGCGGTAAGCGAGGAGAGCAGATATCTCCGTTTCCTGGCGGCCGTGAGGGATCCGGCAGTCATATATAGCCACATGTGGTCCTGCGGAGGGAGGACCTTCCTGGTCTTGGAGGGCCGGAGGCCGCTGGCGCTAGTCGACGTGGTTCCCTGCTATGGGGAGGCAGAGGCCGGCATCGTGGTCGTCGACAGCCTACAGGGGAAGGGATACGGGACGAGGATCGCCGAGATATTCGCCGAGGTTCTGCCCCGGCTGGGCTTCACCTCCGTCAAGGCCGAGATCTATAGGGAGAACCTAAGGGCCTTGTCCATAGCGAGGAGGCTGGGCGCCTCGGTGGACTGCAGAGGCGTTATATGCACTGTGAGGCTCGACTTGAGGCAGAGGGCCCCCAGGGGCCTCGCGGCCCTGCGGATCGCCGCTACGCCTTGAAGACGTCGCCGAGCTCCTTCACCAGCTCGGGCACCTTCGCCCTCATCTTCTCCCTAGCCTCGTCGTAGAAGTTACGGCCTGTGGAGTCTATCATGACCGTCAACGGCCCGAAGTCCTCGACCTCAAGCACCCACATGGCCTCAGCCATCCCGAGGTCGAGCCAGTGGACGTCGAGGACCTTCCTTATGGCGCGTGCGGCCAGGACTCCGGCGCCGCCGGTAAATATGGCGTAGGCCGCCTTATGCCTCCTCATGGCCTCGGCCGTCCTCCTCCCCATCCCGCCCTTCCCTATTATCAGCTTGACGCCCAGCTTCTCGATCACGTCGGCCTCGAACGCCTCCATCCTGGCGGAGGTCGTCGGGCCCATGGCGATTATCCTCCAGCCGTCCCCCTCCCTCTTCGCCACAGGACCTGCGTGGTAGATCACGCCGCCCCTCAGATCGACGGGCAACGGCCTCCCCTCCCTCAAGAGCTCAAGCATTCTTGCATGCGCCGCGTCGCGGGCGCTCACCAAGACGCCGGAGACGTACAGCGTATCGCCGACCCTCAGCCCCTCCACGTCCTCGTCCCTCAACGGGGTGCTCAGCCTATACGTCGCCATATATCTACAGTCGAGGGAGAATTTACGTTTTTCTGTCGCGTCCAGCCTAAAAAAGCCTAGACCGGCCGTTTCAGCAATCTTTTTCTACTCCAACACCGTAGAGGTCATGAGTCTTGAAGAGGTCGTGTTGAAGGCGGCTAAGGAGGCCATCATTAAGGCCAGCATATCCCCGGCCCTCGACGTCGTGGGCTCGCTCAGGAGGGCTCAAGGCTCAGAGTCCTCCGAGGCGGCGAAGATCCAGCTGGAGGCCATCCTGAAGAACATAGAGCTAGCGACGGCGACCACCTCCGCGGTGTGTCAAGACACAGGCGTCCCCACCTTCTTCGTGAAGCTGGGCGACGGGTTCCCCATAAGGAGCAAGGCCCTGTCCATACTCACAGAGGCGGTGAGGCAGGTCACCAAGGAGCTGCCGCTGAGGCCCAACACCGCCGATCCGTTCACCGAGAGGAACCCAGGCGACAACACGGGGCTCGGCGTCCCGGTGTTCGACGTAGAGCTCTTCGACGGCGACTACCTCCAGTTCACGTACGTGCCTAAGGGCGGCGGCTCGGAGCTACCCGGCAAGGCCATGGTCCTCCCGCCCGGCGTCGCCTTCAAGGAGCTGCCGAGGATAGTCCTCGAGTCGGTCATAGACGCGGGGCCCATGCCCTGCCCGCCCGTGATTGTGGGCATAGGGATAGGCCCGACCCTAGACGCGGCCGCGAAGCTGGCGAAAAAGGCGGCTGCCCTAAGGCCCGTGGGCTCCAGGAACCAGAACCCGGAGGTCGCCAAGATGGAGGACGCGCTCCTTAGGGCGGTGAACAAGCTGGGCCTGGGCGCGCACGGCGTCGGCGGCAACATAACCGCGCTGGACGTACACATAGAATACGCCTATAGACACCCAGCCACCTTCGCTCTCGCCATAGTCTTCAGCTGCTGGGCGACCCGCAGAGCGACGGCGACGGTCTGGCCCGACGGCAGATACGAAGTGACCGCCGCCCCACCCTAGGGCCTCCCAGAGGCCCCTCGCCGGATCCCCCGACGGGATCTGCGGACACGGTCCGGCCGGCGCGGTTGAGGCAGGCCTTGGGATTGGGGCCTAGATGTTGCGCCGAATCGCCTATCCGCGATCCGCCTAGTGTTCGGAGGGACGGACGCCGTTCCTCCCGCCAGTTCCCCCACTGCTCTGATCCTTCCTTCCGTTAGCGGCATGTTGGAAAAGGGCGCGAGCGGCCGCTAGTGTTGCAGTTGGTCTAGGAAGACTATGAGCCGCGCGAGCTGGGGGTCCCTCCCCATAGCCTCCTCCAGCTCTCGTTCCCTGTTGAAAACAGCCTTAATGCCTAACCGCCGGGCTAGGGATATGGAGTAACAGTCGGCTAGGGCTATGGAATTTCTGCATTTGCAACGCGCCGCCTCTACATGCACGCCGGGAGGGCTGACCACGTGCACCACGTCGCTCTCAACTAGATCCTTCACTATGGCGGCGGCCTCGGCCTCGCCTAGCCTCCTGCAGAGCACGTAGTACGCCTCGGCCATGTTCACAGGGGTCATCACCAGTTGGGCCCCCCTCTCGGCGAGTTTCACAAGGGCGTCGCTGGTGCCGTCGAGCGTGGCGAGGAGGGCGCCGGTATCAACCGCCAGCCTCATCCTCCCCCCTGCCGGCCTTCAAGAGGCCCACAAGCTCGCCCTTTCCCGCCCGGGACCTAGCCCTCTCCACGGCTTTGAGGAACTTGGCGAAGTCCCTCGACTCGGCGGACTCCAGCAACCTGGCAATCGCCTCGTCGAGCGAGACCTTTCTGCCCAGCTCGGCCTCAAGCCTGGCCCTGTATTTGATGAGGCGGCGCTTCGTCTCCGGCCTAATCTTTATCGATTCCACAAAGTCGCCAAAGTGGGATCTTATAAATTTACACTATGGGGATCGTGATGTCCGCCGGGAAGTCGGCCACTGAAGCCCCGACCCCCCAGATGTGCGCAGCCGCCCTGTTAGGACGCTTGGCTCGCCTTCCTCAACTCCGAACGGCTTTCCGTCTTCTGTACATCTCGAGCCACCTCTTGGCGGTTCCCTCGAAATACATGTCTAGGGCCGTCCGTATGGCCTCAGTCCTGTCAACAAAAATCCCCTTGGTCACCAACAGGTCGACATTCCTCACAACCCTCTCAGATATCTTGAAGGAGACATGCCTCAAACGCCTTCTCTCCTCCACCCAGCTACAGGCGGTCATTAAATATACACGTTACGTTGTAGATCCCTTTAACTAACGCAACCCCCTCCGACCGGCGGCATGAAGACCACCTCGTCGCCCTCGTTCAGCCTAGTGTCGAGACCGGCCAGGTAATCCACCGCGCGGCCGTTTACCAATATGTTGTATTCGTCCTTGAGCCTATCGCCGTCCAAGATCTCTCTGGACAGCCTCCCCCCGCGTCTTTCGTCTATTATTTTCACCAGATCGCGGACGGTGGCGCCTTGGGGAACCTCCACGACCTCCTTCATCACGCCCAGCAGATCGTACAGAGTAGCTAGGTACCTTACCTTAACCAACATGGATTAGAGTAGATCTGGCTTAATATCCTTTACAGGAGGTTAAAAGAGCGGCCCCTTAGGAGCTCCGCCGGCCCCCTAGAGGCGGCCCGAGCCAGCGCCGCGGCCTCCGTTTGATGCAACCAGGCGAGATCCATACGGCGCGCCGTCGTGGGACCGACGGGGTGCTTCTCTCGATCCCCTAGGCGCGGCCCAATTCCCCCGGCTCTTCCTCTCAACCGGCACCGCCCTTCTGCCGACGCCCCTCACGCCATCAAAACGGCCGCAGATGACGGCTGTCCGAGACTCGATCTTCAATCTTCTTGGGAATTTGTTGGTATTTTGTTAAATATGCTATAGGAAAAGCAGTTTTCTACTTATATAAATAAAGTTTATTGAGCTGGAGGTTCAGAGAAACAATTGTTATTTAGAGTAAAAAACGAGTGGAGAAGGGTTAGAGGAGGTACTGGAACTCCTCCAGCCCCAGCTTCTTGAGGGTGTCGTAGGTGGGCTTCCCGTCGACCCAGCCTCTCAGCTTGTAGTAGATCTTTATCCCCTCGTCGAACATCTTCGCCGAGGAGTGGCCCTTGGCGGGGCCCGTCGGTATTGGGTTTCTGAAGTGCGGATTGAGCTCGTCCTTGACCCATTTGCCCTCCTTCACGTGGAATAGCCTCTCCACGTTGAAGATCCTCTCGCCTATAGTCAGCATCTCCTCCGGCGTGGCGTCCCAGTCGTAGGCCATGTTGAACAGATGCGCGAGGTCCTTCTCGAATATGCCCTCGTGGTCCAACGTGGCGAACTTGCAGTACGTCACTGAGTCGGCCAGCGCCATAAGGTGTTGGGCGTACACCACGATCCTCGCCTGCTTCTCTATGCACTCAGGCGTTTCGCAGAGCGGGTCGACCTTCTCGGGCACTCCCAACACCTCCCACGTCGGGGAGTAGGCCTCCAGGTGGTCGCCTCCCCTATTGGCTGTGAAGTACGAAAGCGCGAAGCCCTTGAGCCCTCTGGGGTCGTAGGCGGGGAGCCCCTGCCCTCTAGAGCCCCTGAAGGCGCTGGGGTCTCCGTACTTAAGGGCCAGCCTGTAGTCGCCCTCTGCGAGATCGTCGCCCACATCGCTTCTGTTGGCGGCCCTTATGACCAAGTCTATCAACGCGCCGGCGTCGCCCCAATTCACGTCGAGCTTGAGCTTGCCCTTCCTGGCCAGCTCTATGGCCGTGGCCAGCGTGTTGCCCAGCGATATCGTGTCGAAGCCCAGCTCGTTGGCGAGCTTCTGCAGACGCAGATCGGCCTCGGGGTCGAATAGGCCTAGGGTGGCGCCTAGAGCCCATGTGTTCTCGTATTCATACTTGGCCTTGCCCACGAACTTGTAGGGGCCGGCCTTCACCATCACATGCTGCGTGCAGGCTATTGGGCACATCATGCAGGCGTGGGTCTCCACCACGTAGTTCTTCTTGATGTATTCGCCGGTGAGCTTGTCGGTCTCCTCGGCGTACGCGGTCTCGAAGTTGCGGATGGGGTATGCGCCCATCGAGTTTATGACGGCGGTGAGCAGGTTCGTGCCGTATATGTGGAGCGCCTTGGCGGTGGGGCCCGACATGAGGCGCTGGGCGAGCTTCGTGGACTCCGCTATGAACTTGGCGCGGTCCTTGACGTCCTTGAGCAGATCGCGCGTGCCCCAGACGAGTATGCCCTTGAGCCTCTTCGAGCCCATGACGGCTCCAACCCCGCCACGTCCGGCGAAGCGTTCGTAGTCCGACATCCTTATGCCCGCGATCTTCGATAGGTTCTCCCCGGCGGGGCCCACCACGGCGACCCCGGCGGCCTTCTCCTCCTCGGGGAAGCCGTTCTCTCTCAATATGGCCTTTATGGATGCGCCGGTCCATTTGCCCCAGAGGTGGCCCGCCGGCCTTATGGCCACATCGCCGTCCTTGACCACGACGTAGACGGGGTCCTCCGCCGCGCCCTCGATTATGATGCCGTCGTAGCCCGACTTCCTCAGCCAGTAGGCGAAGTTCCCGCCGGCGTTGGCGTGGGTCAAGGACCCGGTTAGAGGCGACTTGGTGACGACCGTGACGCGGCTGGTGGAGAGGTTGACCATCGCCGACAGAGGGCCGGCGAATATGTACAGCCTATTGCTCGGCGAGAGCGGGTCTATGCCTCTGGGTATCTCCTTGAGGGCTAGGTAGGAGCCCAGCCCCCTCCCGCCGAGGAATCTCCTGAGGACGTCGTCCTTGAACACCTCCTCGGTGACCTTCTCCGTTCCTAGATCTATTCTAGCTACTCTGAAGGTCGCCATAAGTATGAAACCATTCATATTTAAATGCTTATTTATATATTAACTGATATTTTATCCTCCAAACGGAGAGACTACGAGGATCGAGTCGCCGTCTTTGAGGCGCGTCCTCAAGCCGTCCAGGAAATCTACGGATCTACCGTTTACTAATATATCATGCATATCTAGTACTTTTCCATTTTTAATAACTTTGTCTTTAAAGCCGGGATGAATGGTATTCAGTATATTCATGACGTCCTCGACCGTGGAGCCGTCCTCTAGGTTTAGATCAAGCGAGATCTGGTCGACGGAGTCCAGACCGAAATACAGAGGCGCCATTATCCTCACTCTGACGCGCATGGAAGCTAATTTGACGCCTCTTAAAAGCTGAGGAGCGCGCCTCTTAAAAATCCCGGCCCTCTCGGCCCTATGGCCAGGATATTCAAACAGGGACGTGGCGAGGTGTTGAAGGGCAAGACGGTGGCGGTGGTGGGCTACGGCAACGTGGGGAGGTCCCTCGCGTTGAACCTCAGGGATTCCGGCGTCTCCGTGATGGTGGGCGACCTGCTCGGCAGCGACTACGCGAGGAGGGCCAAGGCAGACGGGCTGGAGCCCAGGCCCATACCGGAGGCCGCCGAGCTGGGCGACGTGGTGGTCCTGGCGCTTCCCGACGATGCCGCGCCCGAGATCTACAGGTCGGAGGTCCTGCCGGGGCTGCATCCGGGCAAGGCGCTGGTGCTGACCAGCGGCTTCCCGGTCGCCTACGGCTTGTTGCAGCCGCCCGGCGGCGTCGACGTTGCGCTCTTCGTCCCCAAGGCGCCTGGCCCCGCGATCAGGGACAGATATCTGCAGGGCAGGGGATTCGCGGCGGTCGTAGGCGTCGTGGAGGACGCCTCAGGCAACGCGCTCGACGTCGCTCTTGCGGTGGCCGACGGCGCGGGCGCGTTCAAACAGGGCGGCTTCGCCCTGGAGGCCTCCGCCAGAGAGGAGGCGCTGGCGGATCTCCTAGGCGAACAGGTCCTCAAGGCGTCCCTGCTGGCGGCGATAGAGGCCGCGTTTGAGCTCATGACGAAGGCCGGGGTGCCTCAGGAGCTGGCCGTCGTGGAGCTCTACGGCTCCGGCGAGCTGGGCGAGCTCGGGAGGCTTATGTCCCTCGCGGGCCCCTACGGCGCTCTGCGCCTCCAGTCGCCCGTGGACGCCTACGGCCAGCTGGCGAGGGCCGGCGAATATAGGAAGGCCATAGCCCGCGCGGCCGCCAGGATCCTCGAGGAGGTCCTCAACGGCGATTTCCCGAGGGAGATATACCTCGAGAGGGCGACCGGCTACGTGAAGTTCAACGCCCTGTGGAGGGCCGCGACGGCGGGCGGCCTGGCGCAGGCGGACGCGCGGCTGAGGGCCGCCTTGCGTCAAGGCCCGTAGTAGAAGCAGGGGGCGGACGGGCCCCCCTCGCACACCTCGACCCAAGTGGCGCCGAGGAGCTGCGCTATATATTTGGCCAGGCATTCGCCGGTAACGCCCCCCGGCCCGCACGGTATTTCGTAGTACGGCTCCGGGGCCCCCTCCTCTTGGCTGGACTTGAGGTATTTGCCGTCCATCTCGGCCAGCAGAGACCAGAGCCTGCGCTGGAGCTCGTCCGCATCGACGACGTAATCCACGTCGTCGGGTCCGCAGACAGCCGCCTCGATCATGTAGTCATGGCCGTGAAGCCCGCTCTTCACTGCGGCGAAGGAGGGCCTGTGCGCGACTGATATAGACCCCCTGGCCACCACGCAGAGGCGCACAACGGCGTCCAGCCCCCTCTATAAATATTTTAAAAACGTCCGCCGCAGGGCCGTGGACGTCGCCGTGGATGTGGACAGGGCGCGTTCGGCGGCCGACATAGTGGGGAGGCTTGGCTTGAGGAGGGACGCCTACGATGACGGGCGCTTCTACCCCCCTAGGTCCGACCCCAGGGAGGACCAACTGGCGTTCTTCGCCGCCATGGTTGCCGTCGACCACAGGACGTCGACGCCGCTGGGGCCCTTCGAGGGGCACATAGACGGCGAGTTCTTCCACGGGGCCGACGCGCTGTGGAGGCTCGGCAGGAAGGCCTACGACGAGGGGCTGTTCAAAGCTGGGAGGCTGGCCGAGCTAACGCCTGGGGAGGCCGAACGCCTCTTCTCGATTGGGGGGGCCAGAGTGTGGGATTTCCACGTGAGGATGTTCCTCCTGCGGGATCTCGGCCGGAAGGCCCTACGCGCGGGCGGGTTCGAGGCCTTGATACCCGACGCAGTGGCCGAGATGGCCGAGCGGCTGAGGCGCATCAGAGCCTACGAAGACCCCGTGGGGAAGAAGGCGCTCTTGCTGGCCAAGTTCCTGGATGGACGCGGCTTGGTTAAATTCAAGGATCCCGAGAACTTCGACGTGCCCGTCGACAACCATCTGTCGAGGATCGCCTACAGGCTCGGCATAGCCGACGTCGACTATGGACAGCTGTTCGAGGGGTTGGAGCTCGGCCGAGAGGAGGACGCCGAGGTGCGCCAGAAGGTGAAGCTGGCGTGGAGGCTGGTGGCCAAGTTCTCCGGCGTGGATCCCTTCACCCTGGACGACTTCCTTTGGTCTTTCGGCAGACGCGTATGCACGAGGGAGGCGCCTAAATGCGGCCAGTGCCCCTTTAGGTCCATCTGCAAGGCCAACGGCCTGGGCCGATACCCGCCCGAGCACACGCATCTGCTCACCTGGTATTATTAAATAGCGCCCGGTTCCCTCCATGGAGATCAGGGCCGTCGCCTTGAACGTCAAGTGGGGCTTCGACCCGGAGAGGGTGTCGAGGTTCCTAGAGGCGGCCAGGAGGCTGCGCCCGCTGACAGTAAGGGTCTCCGTGACGACGCCGCCCAGGGAGGGCTTGAGGCCGACGTTGAAGGCCCTTGAGGAGCTCGGCGTGGAGTACGCGGCTATAGGCATCTACGAGGGGGACGATATGGAGGAGCTGGTGAGGACCTACGGCGTATTCGTCGCCGTGACCAGAATAGATAGATACCTCGAGTTCCTGAGGCGGGTGGACAGATCGGGCGAGCCCCATCTGGCCAGAAACGTGGCGCTTCTGCTGGGAGGCGTCGTCTACGATTCCCCCTACTATCCGGCCACCGCGGTCAAGAACGAGGGCGTCGCCCTCTCGCTCCTCTATCCCGACGATCTGAGCGCCCTGGGCGACGTGCCGGCCATCTTGAGCTCCGCGGAGAGGCTGGGCGAGGAGTTCGCTTCGTCCATAGGCGAGAGGTTCCTCGGCGTCGACGGGAGCCTATCCCCCTGGGGCGAGAGATCCGTCGCCAAGGCCGTCGAGCGCGTATTCGGCGTGAGGATCGGCGAATGGGGGACCCACGCGGCCATCAGGGCTCTGAACGAGGCCATCTGGTCCTCCGGCGGCCGGCTGGTGGGCTTCAACGAGGTCATGCTGCCGCTGGCGGAGGACGAGGAGCTGAAGAGGCTCGCCGAGAGGGGGGCATTGGACCTCCGGAGGCTGGTCTCGTACGCATCTACGTGCGTCGCCGGCCTCGACATGGCCCCGATAGAGGCGGACGAGAGGGAGCTGAGGAGGATTCTGCTGGATTTGGAGGCCATAGCTAAGACCAAGGGAAGGGCGGTGGGCGTTAGGGTTTTCCCCGCCTCCGGCCAGTACTTCGACGTGCCTGGCTTCGGCAAGACGCCCGTGTTGAGGCCTTGAAATGCCGTGGCTCACCAGGCCTCTCGACCGCGTCCCCCGCCGCGTGGTGTCTCTCAACCCCTCGATAACGGAGCTCCTCTTCGTCGCTGGGCTGGGGGATAGGCTCGTGGGGAGGGACGTGTTCTCCTACAGGCCGCGGGACGCCCTCAAGATACCGCATGTGGGGTCCTTCACCTCGGCGGATCTAGGCGCCGTCGAGGGGGCCAGGCCGGATTTGATAATAGCGTACTATCCAGTCCAGAGGGACCTCGTGGAGGCTCTGGATAAAGTGGCCCCCGTGGCCGTCGTCGAGACGCCGACGAGCATCGACGACGTGTTGGGCAACTTCAAGTTCGTGTCTAGACTGCTCGACGCAGACGAGGCGGGGGATCACGTGTCGGGCGTCTATAGGGATCTGCTCAGAGGCTCCCCACTCGTCGAGGAGGCCCTGGCCGTCTTCCATCTGGGAGGCTACGACGTGGCTTGCGCCGAATCCTTCACCGCGGCGGCCCTCGACGCGGTGGGCATAAGGTACAGCAGGAGGATCCACTGCGTCTATTACTTCCTGGGGCCTCTTGAGAGAGCCGTCGAGCTCCTCGAGGCGGTCGACCCAGCCTTGGTCCTCTACGAGGGGAAGACCAAGACGCCGAGGCCGGAGGAGGTGGCTTGGATTAGGCGCGCCAGATGTAGGGCGTGTTCGGGGGGCGATGTGATCGCGGTGCCCAACGACACGCTGGCCCACTACGGGCCGAGCCTCCCGCTGGATCTCGCTCTGGTCAGAGAGGCGGTGGCGGCGCGGGCTGCACAGGTCGCCGGAACCTCCAGCGTGTCGAGACCGGCGCTGGGCGATCCTTGGTATAGGCCGTACCTGTAGCGCCCGCCGGCAGATGGGCGCCATGCTTATAAGCCCGGGCGCGTCGGGCCCCCATGTTGGCGGATCTGCTGGAGAGGGGGGAGCTCTCGGTGGCCATCTACGGGCTGGGCTACGTGGGTCTAGCCCTCTCCGCGGCGTGGGCTAGGGCCGGCGCCAAGATCATAGGGGTCGATGTGGACGTGGAGAGGATCGCCGCTCTTTCGAACGGCGTGGTGGAGTACGTGGAGGATGACGTGAGGCGCGTTGTCGCCGATGCCATAAAGTCAGGGCGCATGGAGGTGACCACAGAAGGCGACGTAGCCTCGATAAAGAGCAGGGTGAAAATAATCACTGTGCCCGTGTACCTCGCCGCGACGAGGCCCAGCATCGAGGTGGACTTCTCCGCGATCACCTCAGCCGCCAAGGCCATAGCGCAGGGGCTCAAGCGGGAGGATCTGGTCATAGTGGAGTCCAGCGTGCCGCCTGGCACCACCGAGGAGGTGGTCAGGCCCGTCCTGGAGGAGTCCGGCCTCACGGCCGAGGACGACTTCTATCTGGCCTACAGCCCCGAGAGGGTCATGGTGGGGCACGCCCTCAAGGACATAGAGGAGAACTACCCCAAGGTGGTGGCCGGCGTCGGGCCCAGAAGCGCGGAGGAGGCGGCCGCCCTGTACCGCAAGATAGCCCGTAAGGGCGTCATAAAGCTCTCGTCGGTGAAGGCGGCCGAGTTCGAGAAGCTGCTCGAGGGGGTATACCGCGACCTGAACATAGCGCTGGCCAACGAGATGGCCAGCCTCGCCAACGCCCTCGGCATCTCCTTCGCCGAGGCCAGGGCCGCCGCCAACAGCCAGCCCTACAGCCACGTCCACAAGCCGGGCACAGGCGTGGGCGGCAGCTGCATACCGGTATATCCCTACTTCTTGCTGTGGACCGCCGAGAGGCTGGGCGTGGAGCTGCCTCTGACGGCCCTGGGCAGGGCCGAGAACGAGGCCCAGCCCTTCAGGGTCGCCGAGGCGGCGATCAAGGCCATGATAAGGGAGGGCGTCAACCCGGCGGAGGCCAAGATAGCGGTGCTCGGCCTAGCCTTCAGAGGCGATGTCGACGACACGCGCCGTAGCCCCACCTACGACCTGTTGCAGGGGCTTCTGGACTTCGGGATAAGGCCGGCCAACGTGGTGGTCCACGACCCGTACGTGAGGCGGGACCGCGTCGTCGAGAAGCTGGGGATAAGATTAACCGCGGACTTGAAGGAGGCGTTGGACGGAGCGTCTCTCGCGCTGATAGCGACCGACCACAGCGCCTATAGGGTGAAGGCCAGCGAGTTGGCCAAGCTGATGGCGAGGCCCGTCATAGTCGACGCCCGGGGCGTGGTCGAGGCCGACGCGCCCATATATTCAATCGACGGAGGGCGCTGGCCGATAGGACGGCGCTCCGTGCAGCCGGAGCCTCGGAGAGGCCGTTGTTAGCCCTTATCCCCTTTCAGCTGGGCGCACGCTCCATGTGGGCGTAGGGGCTGGGCAGTCGGGGGGCCCACGGCGTAGGCGCGGTTGCTGGGCCTCGTCAGCCCTTGACGCCGCTCATTGTGTACATCCTAGTGAGGTATCTCTGGAACGCCAGGAACACGGCCATTATGGGGATGCCCATCAACACGGCGAAGGCGGCGAAGACGTTGTAGAGGGTCGATCTATTTACGAAGGAGAGGTACCACATGCCCAGGGTCAACGTCCACAGATCGCTGCTGGTTATGAAGACGTTGGCCATGGCGTAGTCCGTGTAGGCGCCCATGAAGGCGATAAGGCCGAGGAAGGCGAGGACCGGCTTGCTGAGCGGCAGCAATATCCTCACGAAAGCCCCAAGTCTCGAGAGCCCGTCTATCATGGCGGCCTCCTCGTACTCCTTGGGTATCGAGTCCACGAAGAGCTTGACCAGATACGCCCCGTATATCGACGTCCCGCTCGAGTAGGCCAAGATGAGCCCGTAGTAGGTGTTTATGAGGTGTAGCGTGGCGAACATGAGGTACAGCGGCAATACCGTCACCGTCATCGGGAAGAAGGTGAGCACGTAGACGGTGACCATCAAGGCCCTCTTCCCCGGCACGTTCAACCTGGACAACGCCACTCCCGACAGAAACGCCAGGAGGATCGTTATGGCCACAGTGGCGCCCGCGAGTATTAGGCTGTTCCTAAGCCACAGCAAGAACGGATTTCCGAAGAGTATCCCCTTGTAGGCGTCTAGGGTCAGTCCTCTGGGCTGCGGTATCAGGCTGCCGATGCTTATCGAGGCTATGGTCGGTATGTCGCTGAGGGACGTTATCACGATGTAGTATATGGGGAACACCGCGATGGCGGCGGCTACGGCGAGGATTACGTACGATATGCCGAGCCGGAGGACGTCCCAGGCCTTCATGTTATCGCCTCCAACACGCCTGAGTATTTCAGCATTATAATGGCCATCGCTATCAATATCGCCGCGTCTATCACCGAGTAGACCGCCGCGAAGTTGTAGAGGCTGTTGTTGAACGCCGCCTGATAGGCGTAGACCACTAAGATGTTGGTGGCGTTGCCGGGGCCTCCGCCCGTCAATATGTATATAGGATAGAAGTTGTTCCAGGTAAAGGTGAAGCCCCCTATGGCCACAAAGGCTATGGTCTTCCTCATCAACGGGAGCGTGATGTACCTAAACCTCGCGAATCGGCTCGCGCCGTCTATCTCGGCTATGGAGTAGAGCTCCTCCGGGATGCTCTGCAACGCCGAAAGGAAGACCGACGTGTAGTAGGGGAAGGACAGCCATAGATTCGTGAGTATCAACATGGTCCAAGCCATGGGCACTACGTCGAACCAATCCACGGGCTTTATGCCGAATATCGCCAACGCCTTGTTGACTATGCCGTACTTCCAGTTCCACATGCCTTGCCACACTATAAGCGATATGAACGCCGGGAAGGCCCAAGGCACCAGGAGCAGCGTGAAGAACGCGCTTCTGCCCCTCAAGTCCTTCTGGTTCAAGATCAGCGCCAGCAGAAATCCCACCGCGATCATAGGGGCCAGGCTCCCGACGGTCCAGATGGCCGTGTTGACCAGGACCTGCCAGAAGGTCCCGCCTGTGAGGACTGTGATGTAGTTGGCCAGGCCAACCCATTGATATTCAAAAAAATGATATAAATTGAAGTTAGTAAAAGAAATATAAATAGTATATAATATTGGATATAGATAAAGAAAAGCTACAAGAATTACTACAGGAAGAATATAAAGATAGTTAAAAAAGATATTCCTTTTATAGGACATTAGGAGGACGGCATTAGGCCGGCTTGTTGCATGTTGGAGATCATGCAGCTCTCCATCTCCTGCGCGGCCTGGGCGGCCGATATGGTCCTGTTGGCGAAATACAGAGTGAAGTACTGGTGGAAGCACGGCCAGTAGAAGCCCATCTGCGGCACGTTGGGGAACTTCTGGCCGTACTGCGCCTGCTCCAATATGCCCTTATATACGTCGTTCATGTAGGCGGGCTGAAGGCCGCCGGAGCTTAGGAGGGTCATCACCGTGTCGTATGCCTGCTTCTGCGCGGGCAGATCGCCGGCGAAGTTCCACAGATTCATCTCGGCGTCCTTGCTGGTAACATAGGCTATGAAGGCGAGCGAGGCGTATATCTGCTGCTGCGAGGCGCCGCTGGCCTGCGGCGAGGCTATGACCCAGCCAGTCGAGCCGATGAGCGGAGCGGCCCTCATGCCGGTCATGGATATGGTGGGCAGAGGCGCAGCGCCGAGGTTGGGCCCCAGCGCCTTCTGGTATATCTTGAGGTCCCAAGGCCCGTCGAATATAATAGCGGTCATGTTCTGCGTAAATAGCTGTTGCTCTAGGCTCGGGGTGACGCCGGGCGCGTTGTAGTTCCAGACATAGGTCATGTTGTACCAGAACTCCATGGCCTTCACCATGGCGCTGGAATTGAGCTGCGGCATGCCTCTCTCGTCGAATATCCGGCCGCCGAAGCCGGCAAACCACGCGGCGAATCTATAGCCCCATTCCTGGCCCGCGCCGTAGGCTACACACCAGACCTTGTAGGTGGAGTTTATGTACTGGCATAGCTGAAGCAGCTGGTTGGTGTTCAGCTGGTCCACGCCTACCCCGAACATCTTCTGGGTGAGCGTGTCGTTGAGGAACTTCTTGTTGTAGTACATAACTATGTAGTTCACGTTGTCGGGAAGCCCGTAGATGGAGCTGCCCAACATGAAGTTCTTGACGGCCACGGGGATGTACGCGGCGTTTATATCGGCGGGGTTGATATATTTACTTATGTTAAGCAGGAGGCCTCCGGCGAATAGCTTGCCGGCGTCGTCGCTGCTGTCCCTGTACACGTTGGGCGCTTGGCCGGCCTTGGCGGCCGAGACGAAGTTAGCCGTGGCTATCCCAACGCCGCGAGTGACTTGTACCTTTATACAGGGATATGCCTGCGTGAAGGAGGCAAGGGTCACGTTGAAGGCTTGGTCCTCCGGAGGCCCGTAGGTATCCCACACCGTTATCGTGACGGTCTTCCCGCCGAGAAGTTGATTACAGACGAAGTTGGGGTCTAGGAGGGAGCTCAGGCTAAACGGAGGCGTCGTAGGTGGGGTGCTCGTGGTCGTCACGGTCACCACCGAAGTAGTGGTGGCTGTTGAGGTGGTGGTGACTAGCGAGGTTGCGGTAGTGGTGACGAGTGAGGTCGTCGTCGAGACCACAGTCGACGTCGAGGGAGGCGGCGAGGGCTTCATGGTGGCGTAATAGAGGGCGGCTGCGACGATTATTATCACAACCACGACAACTATCGCTATGGAGGCCGTTCTACCTAGGCCCTTCATGTAAGTACATCATATTACTTGTATTTAACAGTTACTCCGAGGGGATGTCCATTGGCCGGCCCTCGGCGCCTTTAATGGAAAAATTTTTAGGGAAACTATAATTATATACCATGAGAATCTGGGCGCTTCTGTTGCTGGCCCCGGCCCTCGCCTGGGCCCAATACGCGGTCACCTTCTCCGTGTCTCACGACGGCTATCTGACGGCATACATAGCGGGGATCCCCCAGGGACATAAGGTAAACCTGCACTGGGGCGTCGAGCCCTATCCTCAGGGCCCCTGGACCGTGATAAACGACACCACCATGTCTTGGAACGGCGAAAACTACACGGCGACGATAGGCCCCTTCAAGAACGGCACGTGGATCGCCTTCGTCTTCTACGACGCAACCGCCGGCGTATGGATAAACTACCTGGGGACCCCATTCTGGAATTGGAACGTCCAGATAAACCCGCCCAATGTGGGCGCGACCTCCGTCCAAGTCCTACCCAACTGCACCTTGTTCATAACCGCCGTGGGGCGTGCGCCGGATGTAATGGTGATCCACTACGGCTTGACGTCGGGACCCCAGACCGGGCTTGCTTGGTCTAACGCGACCGATGCGGCCATGGCGTACAACCCGCTGTGGGGCAACTACACGGCGATCATAGGCCCGTTTAGGCCCGGCCAATGGGTCCAATGGGTATACCTCGACAAGTCCACCGGCCAGCAGATCGCCAACGGAGGAAGGGACTTCGCCGCCCAAGCCGCCTGCTCCCCGCTGTCGCTCGGGACGGCGTATCCGTACGATAGATATATCTACACTGTGGGCGAGACGGCCCGTATATCTATACCTCTGGAGAACCCCTCGGGGCCTCTCGACGCGGCCGTCGTGCTCTCTATAGGTCCGCTTAAGGCTGAGAAGAGGGCGGCGCTTTCGTCCGGCTTGAACTTCGTCAACTTCACGATACCTATCCGGATCCCCCAGGGGGTGTATAAGCCCGTGGTCCAGGTCCTCGTCGGCAACGCCACCCTCCTCAACTCGACTCTGCCCCAGCTCTACGTGCTCAACACGACCGGGAAGCCGCCCGTCAGCTTGGTCATAGTCTGGAACATGCACCAGCCTCTCTACGTAGAGCCCAACGGGACTTGGGCCATGCCGTGGGTCCCGCTACATACGGGGGAGGACTTCAAATGGGAGGGGCGGTACGTGGGCGCCTACGAGCTGCAGGCGTATCTCCTGAGCAGATTCGACGTGAACGTCTCTATAGACTTCACCCCGGTGCTCCTATATCAATGGGAGGCCCTTCTGGCCCAGGGCCCGCAGGGCTTTAAATATCTCGGATACTACCCAGGCAATATAACGTACGACATAGAGGCCGTCAACAGGACTCTGGCCCTATACAGGGAGCTGGTCGAGGAGGGACGCGTGGAGGTCTTGACCGTGCCCTTCTACCACCCGTTGGAGGCCATAGCGTACGACAACGGCTGGGCCGGCGACATATTGGCCCAGTTGATAATGGGCAGAGAGATGACGTACAGGCTCTTCGGCGTCAACGCGTCGTGCGTCTGGACGCCCGAGATGGCCTTCGAAATGGGGCTGGTTCACCTCTACCGTGCGGCGGGCCTCAACTGCACGGTGCTCGATGCCCAGGCGTTCCTGCCGTCGGCTACCTACATCAACGGCTCGCAGAGCCCCTACGTCCCCTACGTGGTCGAGGACGACGAGGGGCACTACGTATACGTACTCTTCCGAGACGACGAGCTGTCGAACATATTCTCCTTCTATCTATTCACGCTAAGCGACCCCGACCTAGTTAAGCAGCTGTTGATACAGTACTTGGCCAGGGTCTACATGGAACGGCCGGGCGCCGTCGTGGTAGTCGCCCTAGACGGCGAGAACCCGCTCATATTCAACTCCATGACGGGGCCCAGAGACCTCTACGCCATATACGACGCCCTGTCTCGATACTCCGGCACCTGGCTGATCACCCAGACCGTGTCGCAGGCCATAGCGACGCATGTGAAATACGCGGTGACCAACCTGCCCGAGAGCTCCTGGGCCCTCAATCTCGACAATTGGAACAACGGCTATCCAGGCAAGGTGGCCATATGGCGCGCTGTAGCCCTGGCCAGAGAGTACTTGGTGGCGTTCACCAAGGCGCTGGGCGGCCGTCAATCCCCCGCGGTCCAGCTGGACCCAGCCCACATCCCCAACTCCACAGATCTGCTCCAGACCCTGTGGAACTACCTCTACGTGGCGGAGGGCAGCGACTGGACGTGGCAGACGGGCCCGCCCAACTACGGGCCTGGCTGGTTCAGCCTACAGCCCATGATATACGTCGACGCCATTCTGAGGGCCATAAACGGGACCGTGGCCGAGGTGGTCCCCGTCTCCGCGAAGGTCGGCGGGGGCGGCGTCGCGCTGTCGGTCGAGAACAAGCTGGGTAGATCCGTAACGCTGGTCCTGGGCTCCGGCGGCAGGTGCTACGAGGTCGTTCTGAAGCCGGGCCTCGACGAGGTATATCTACCCAACGCCACGTCCGCCCAACTCGACGTGTATCTGCCCGTCGACATAAACGACGTGCCCGACTACGTGGTCCCGCCCTCGGCCTGCGGGCTTAGGATAGCCGCGTGGGCTCCGCCAGCCGCGTCAACTAAGACTACGGGCGTATACGCCTCGACCGCCGCGCCGACCGCCGCTGGGACCTATCTGCCCTATCTCACGGCGCTCGCCCTAGCTGTGGCTCTAGCGGCAGTCCTCGCCAGGCGGAGGCGCTAGGCTCCGGATGCGGCAAGCAGCTTTTTCATCATCAATTCGTAGGCCTCCCTCGCAGCCTCTATGTTGGCCTTGGCGGCTCTGGCCGGCACGAACTCGGGTATCGCCCTGACTATCCCCTCTATGGTCACGGCCCTGCTCACGGCCGCGAAGGCGCTGGCCATGATCATATTGACGAGGGGCCAGCCCGCCGCCACTAGGCCGTGCCTCAAGGCGATGGACGTCGCGTCTATGGCTATATACCAGGGGGCCTCCTCCCTGGAGTTCACTACGTAGACGGCGTTGGGCTTGCCGAAGGCCTTTACGTTGGTCTGGGAGACTATACGTCCGTCGAGAACGACGACGTAGTCGCCTGCGGCAACCGCCGAGTGCACCTCCACCGGCTTGTCGTCGATCCTCAGATACGCGCGGACTATGGCGCCCCTCCGCTCGGCGCCGAACTCGGGTATCGCCTGTCCAAACCTCCCCTCGAGGGTCGCCACGCGTGCGAGCAACTGAGCGGCGGTCACGGCGCCCATCCCGCCTCTCCCGAAGAAGACGACTTCGATCACGACCTAGAGAAAAGCCCGGCTTAATAACCTTTATAGCCCTATATAGCGCCGCGGCGCCGTTCCAACGTACTTTACTAAGTAAATAGATATATTAAACTATATTTTAGCGCTTATATCAGGAAAAATATACAGTGGACCCACCGGCCCTCTGAAACAGATCCAAAAGATCTGCGGATTCGCATCTCTATACTACTATATATAAAACATAAATACTCAAAACGTTCTAACCTCGTGGGGCTCGAGTTGGTTCCCATATCGAGACCTGCGCCGGGTTCCGGCGGCATAACCGGCACCTGGCGTACGTTAAGGCCCGTGGTCGATCTCAAGAAATGTATAGATTGCGGCATATGTTGGCTGTATTGTCCTGAGTCCGTCATCGACTGGGAAAAAGGGCAAAAAATCAAGATTGACTATACTTATTGCAAGGGATGCGGCATATGCGCCCACGAGTGCCCGACGAAGGCGATCGAGATGGCGCCTGAGGCCGGCCTATGAGGACGCTGGCCGTTCTCAAGACCGCACTCACCGGCAACTACGCAGTGGCGCATGCGGTCAGGCTGGCCAAGCCGCACGTAATAGCGGCATACCCCATAACTCCCCAGACCACTATAGTCGAGAAGCTGTCCGAGTTCGTCGCCAAGGGCGAGCTAAAGGCGAGCTTCGTCAACGTCGAGTCGGAGTTCTCCGCGCTCGCCGTGGTGTACGGCGCCGCCATGGCCGGAGCCCGCGCCTTTACCGCCACCAGCAGCCATGGGCTTTTCTATATGTACGAGATGTTGTGGTGGGCGGCGGGGAGCCGCGCGCCGATAGTTATGGCGGTAGTCACGAGGACGTTGGGGCCCCCCTGGAACATACACGACGAGCATAACGACATACTCGCCATAAGGGACTCAGGCTGGGCGGTCGCCATGGCCTCCAACGTCCAAGAGGTTCTGGACCTCACGATACAGGCGTTCAAGCTCGCCGAGAGCGCCTACATCCCGGTGGCGGTGGGGCTCGACGGCTTCGTCTTGAGCCACACGGTGGAGACCATAGAGCTGCCGCCACAGGAGGCGGTCGACGAGTTCCTCCCGCCCAGAAGGCCCGATCTGCCGCTGAGGCTGAGGCCTGGGGAGCCGATAACCATGGGCAATATCCCCTCAGACGATAGGCTACACGCCGAGCACCTCAAGAACATATACAGAGCAAGCCAAGAGGCCAAGAAGCTCGTCAAGTCCATAGACGCCGAATACGGCAAGCTGGTCGGCCGCGAATATGGGGGCATGGTGGAGGGATTTGAGCTCGAGGGGGCTAGATACGCCGTCGTCTGCATGGGGGCCTGGTGCGGCGACGCCAAGGAGGCCGTGAGGAGCCTGCGGCGCGAGGGGGTGCCGGTCGGCCTCATGAGGATCCGTTTCGTCAGGCCCTTCCCCGATGAAGAGGTGGCGGAGCTCTCCGGCATGGACAAGGTGGTGGTGTTCGACCGCGACATAACGCCGGCCGGCGGCATCTTGGGCAGGGAGGTGGCGTCAGTCCTGGGCCGCGACAAGGTCGTCAACGTCCTGGCCGGGCTCGCCGGGGTGGACTTCAAGGCCGACGAGTTCAGAAAGGCCGTCAAACACGCCGTGGAGGGCGAATACGCCGACCGCGTGGTGTTGCTATGACGGTCCGCATAGATCTGCTCCCCAAGACCAAGTACGTCGTGCCCGGCAACTCTGCCTGCGCCGGATGCGGCATGATGATAGGGCTGAAGGTGCTCGGCATGGCCCTCGGCGAGGAGGCCGTGCTGTCCATACCCGCCAGCTGCGCGTCGGTCGTGCAGGGCCTCGGCCCCAAGTCGGGCGTGGCTCTGCCTATACTCAACGTGCCCTTCGCCTCCGCCGCGTCGGTAGCCACCGGCATGTCCGAGGCCTTCAGACAGCTGGGCGTCAAGGGCCAGGCCGTGGTGTGGGCTGGGGACGGCGGCACGGCCGACATAGGCTTCGCCGCGGTGAGCGCAGCCGCCGAGAGGAACAGCGACGTCCTCTACATAATGTACGACAACGAGGCCTATATGAACACCGGCATACAGAGGAGCAGCGAGACGCCGAAAGGCGCGTGGACCACCACGACGCCGACAGGGAAGAGGGAGGCCAAGAAGGACGTCGCCCTCATACTGCTGGCCCACGGCGTCCCCTACGTCGCCACGGCCAACATAGCGTATCCCCAAGATTTCTACCGCAAGATCAAGAGAGCCTCGGAGATCCGCGGCTTCAAGTTTATACACCTCTTCGCCCCCTGCCCGCCCGGCTGGCTCTTCGACCCGTCGTTGACGGTCGAGGTGGCCAGGAAGGCCGTGGAGACCGGGGTCTTTATACTCTGGGAGTACGACAACGGCGAGCTGAAGCTGAACCCGCCTAGCTCGGCGCTTGTGGACAAGAGCAGGAGGAAGCCGTTGGTCGAATACCTCAAGCTGCAGGGGAGGTACGCCCACCTCTCCGAAGACCAGATAAAACAGATGGAGGAGGAGATCGACCGCAAGTGGCAGTTCCTGCTGCGCTTCGCCCAGGCCGCGAGACCTAGGGCCTAGTCGATATAGAACTCGATGGTTTCTCTGCCTCCCACCTCGGCCCCCGCAGGCACCTTAGCCGAGAGTATATTGCCCAGAATCCTCACGTCCCCCGCCATGGAGGCCCTCAACACGCGGCCGGGGAGCAGCCAGAGAAACTCGTAGGGGTACTCGGCCACCTCCTCCTCATATACGTCCTCGTATACGTTGAGCCCTCTGCGGAGCTCTCCCTTGAATCTTATCAAGAAGGTTATATAGGGAAGATCTATCGAGATTAGGCCCATATCGACATGGGCCACCCTCGCCTCGACCCTCCTTCCGTTTATCGATATGGCCTCCTCGTCGAGGAACATCTGCATGTTCCTCCTCACCGCCTCAAGCTCCCTCCGGAGGGCCTCGCGGGAGAGGCCGGCGTAATATGCCTTCGGGTCTCTATAGTAGAAGACCATGTACTGGGTCACGGAGCCGAGCGGATCCATGTTGAAGAAAGCCCTCGCGAAGATAGGCCTCACCTCATCCGACACGCAATTAAGGCCGTGTCAGTCTTTAACCCTTTCGACGGTATGGTATAAATACGTCGATCGAGCCGGCGCCATATGGTCGGAGGGTCCGTGATAACCGTGTTGTCCAACGACGAGGCGAAGGCGGTTGGGATCGCCGAGAGGCTTGGGAAGAGGGGGGAGGAGGGAGTATATTATAGGCGTCTGGAGGGGGGCGTCCGCACCGTGCTGGTGCCGAGGCGGGGAGATCTCCTGAAGGCGGCCGAGTGTTTAACGCTCTCGACGTACTACTATCTCTACGTGGGCGAGATCGACGCAGAGGCGGCCGAGCTTGCGCTGCTGGCCAAGGCCTCGGGCCTAGGCGGGAGGGCCGCGACGGACGACGAGGCGGCCTTCCGTAGATATTTCGGCGAGCTCGGGCTGGAGCTCGGAGAGCTCGAGGACGTGGATAGGCGGCCGGACGACTTGAGGTATATATATGTCGAGAGGGCGTTCAACGTGCGCGGCGTCGGGCCGGTCGCGATAGGCTTCGCCTATACCGACGTCAGAATACACGACAAGCTGGTCGCTCTGCCCAGCGGGGTCGAGGTAGACGTCAAGAGCATACAAATACTCGATGAGGACCAGAGGGAGGCGGCCCCCGGGGCTAGAGTAGGCCTGGCGCTGAGGGGCATAGAGGTGGAGGAGCTGAAGGAGACCTACGCGTTGATCAAGAAGGGCACGCCGCTTGTGGATCGCTTCAAGGCGGTCAAGTTCAAATGGGCCGCTGACGCCGACAGGGGCCATGTGTTCCTAGGCGGGATAAGGGCCATGGCCGCCATAAGGGGACAGGAGGCCGTCCTGGACAGAGCGGTCCCGGCGACGTTGCGGCGCGGCGTGGTGGTGAACGTCAACGCGAGGCCCAAGTCGCCCAAGGTATACGGCTATCTGGAGGCCCCCTAGGAGGCAGCGGCGTATCCGCTCCAACCAAGCCGAGGCTTGCCGGGCGACGAGACAGCTCAGAAGTTTCGGCAAGCAGTGCCGGTCCATACGTCGCGCCATATAACGCGCTTCTCAGCGCCTGCGGACTTCGTGAATAGGCCCACGTGGGGGCGACCGTGGCGATTGCCGGGCTCGGCGGCGAGGCCCAGGCCGTGCTCCGCGCCGCGCAGGATCTCGACGTGATCAGGCGGGCGGGGCGCGGCAGGCCGGGGGCCGTCTTCGTGCCGGGCGGAAGGGGTATTAAAACGGCGCGTCTAGCCGTGGAGAGATGTCCGGTGGAGGCGGCCTTTATGGACGGCAGACTTAAGGTCCGGACGCCGCTGGGGATCTACGCCGTGGAGCCGACGCCCTCCGCGCTGCTATCCCTGGCCGAGAAGCTCTCCGCCGCATGTGGGGAAGACAGACATAGGCTCTACGACAGGCTCAAAGAGGCGGCGATGGGGGCCGCAGGAAGCGCAGGAGGTCTCGAAAAATGGCTGGCAGGCATGTAGCCGCTCAGACGGGGGCGCAGGCCGTCACGCAGGGCCGCGCAGATGCCGCCCCAGGCAATGCGTATGTAGACAGACGCCGAGGGTATGTACGCAGGAAGGATCGAAGCCGGTAGGACGCCTTGAGCTACGGCGCCAACGGCATCAGCTCCGCTTATCTATATCGCGCCCCGTATTGACCCACAACGCCGAGCTTAGCTCTATAAACCAAACGCAGATCCGGTCGGGCTCGGCAAGAACGGAAAGAGTCCATGGAGCCCCGGCCGGGATTCCTGGGCGGGTTCCCCCTGAACCCGGGACCTCCTCAATCGGCGGATAGCGCCCTTACCAGTGAGGCGCTCCACCAGGCTGAGCTACCGGGGCTCTTCTCTTTACATATATTTCGCTTTTTTAAGTTTTCCGCTAATTCCATCGGCAGGGTCGCTTGACTTCAGCCCGTCTCCATCCTCGGCGTCGATGCCGTCTTGACGCCGACCAACACGATCTTTAGCCGCGATCCGCGGCAGACTCCGGCCACTTTATGTAGTTATTGAAGCAGAGATCTCGGCGATCGATCGCCGCTACCCGCCGCAGGTCGGTTTTATATACCCGTCGCCGTCCTCTCCGCCCCTGGGGGCGTCGGAAGCCATCTCCCGGTCTAGGGCGCTTGGCCATATGGAGACGCCGGCGCGTGCAGACAGGCAGGCGACCTCGAAATGGATGTCTGCCCAGCGCCTTGGGCGTTGGCCGTGTGCCCGTATGGGCAACTTTCATAATACCTGGGTACTATATGCGAACTATTTTTAAAATCTATTTCATATGGCCCATGAACGCCAAAGTTCTGGGGATAATAGTGGCGGTAGTCGTGGTGATAATTGCAGTATCTGCCATATATCTGGCCCAGAGGGGTGCGGCGAGCCCTCAGACCTCCGCGCAGGTCTCTCCGACGGGTTCCGCCTCCACGAGCTCCACCTCAAGGGGCACGATATACGTGATATACGATATCGGCGGCCGCGGCGATCTATCCTTCAACGACATGGCGTATTTAGGCGCCTCCAGAGCAGCTAAGGACTTCGGGCTCCAGCTGGTGGAGCTTCAGAGCAAGACGCAGGACGACTATCTGCCCAACTTGAGGCTGGCCGCCAAGAGCAACCCGACCCTCGTCGTGGCGGTGGGGTTCTTGATGACCGACGCAGTTAATGAGACAGCCAGGGAGTATCCCAACGTCCACTTCGCCATAATAGACGGCTACGTGCCCAATATGTCCAACGTCTTGTCCATACAGTTCAGAGAGAACGAGGGGAGCGCTCTGGTCGGCGCCCTGGCCGCGTTGACCGCCTACTACTTCAACTGTACCAAGGTCGGCATAGTGCTCGGCATGGACATACCGGTCCTCTGGAAGTTCGAAATAGGCTACGCCTACGGCGTCAGGTGGGCCCAGAGGTATATAGCTGATCATTTCGGCAAGAACGTCACCTTCACCATATACTACGTCTACACGGGCTCCTTCAACGACCCGGCGAAGGGCAAGCAAGCGGCCCAGGCGATGTTGGCGCAAGGCGTCTGCGTCATATACCAGGCCGCTGGGGCCACGGGCCTCGGGGTCTTCGACGCGGTGGCCGAGGCGGGGCAGGCGGCTGGGAGGACCATGGGGCCGCCCTTCGCCATAGGGGTCGACGCCGATCAGGACTACATAAAGCCCGGCTTCATACTGGCGTCCATGATGAAGCGCGTGGACGTAGCCGTGTATAGGGCCGCCCAGATGGCGGCCAGCGGCAATTTCAGCGGCGGCGTCTTGTCGCTGGGCCTCAAGGAGGGCGGCGTCGCCGTCAGCACGCTCGACGACTTGAATCAATTCCTTCAGTTGGGCATCCAAGCCGGCACGGTGAAGGCGTCAGATGCGCAGCAGATAGTGCAGGAGGTTCAACAGATGCGCCAGTCCATACCCCAATGGATCTGGCAGGCCGTGGATCAGCTGAGGCAGGGGATAGTGTCGGGCGAGGTGCAGGTCCCGCTGCCGACAACCCGCGAGCAGCTGCTCCAGTACAGACAGCAGCTGGGCTTGGTGGGCTCCGGTTGATGATAGTTCTCCGGGAAATACACAAGGTTTTTCCCGACGGCACCTACGCCCTCAGGGGCGTGACCCTCGAGCTTAAGGCTGGCGAGGTCCTCGGCCTCCTGGGGGAGAACGGGGCCGGGAAGACCACCTTGATGAAAATCCTCTCGGGCATATACGAGCCCACCAGAGGGGCCATTGAGATAGACGGCAGGCCCGTCCGGTTCAGGAGCGCTAGGGACGCCATGAGGGAGGGTATAGCCATGGTCCACCAACACCTGTCGCTGGTGGAGGAGCTCACTCCGCTGGAGAACATAGCCCTTCTGGAGGGGCCCTCGCTGGGAGGCCTCGGCAAGCTTCTGAGGGGTAAGGTGGAGGCGATAGCCAGATCCCTGGGGTTCGAGGTGGAGTGGGATAGGCCGGTGGGCGAGCTGCCCCTCGGGGTTAGGCAGAGGATCGAGATAGTCAAGGCTCTCTACCTCGGCGCCAAGGTGTTGATACTCGACGAGCCCACGGCCCTGCTCTCGCCGCCGGAGGTGAAGAGCCTTCTGGACATAGTGAAGCGCCTCAAGGCCGAGGGGAGGGCCGTGGTATTCATCACTCACAAGATCCCGGAGGTGCTCCCAGTGGCCGACAGAATAGCCGTTCTGCGCAGAGGGGAGAAGGTCGGCGAGTACCCGCCGTCGGTTGGCCCCGACGTGCTGGTGGAGGCCATGGTGGGCAAGCTCAAGTCTTGGACGCTTGGGCGCGAGGGCGAGCCGAGCGACGTAGTTCTCTCCGTGGAGGACCTCTGGGTTTACGATAGAGGGAGGCCCTTGTTGCAGGGCGTAAATCTGTCGGTTAGGAGGCGGGAGGTGCACGCGCTGGTGGGCGTAGAGGGCAACGGGCAGGAGGCCCTCGTCGATGCCTTGGTCGGCTTGCGGAGGCCGGCCAGGGGGTCCATCAGGGCGGGGGGTCTCGTCGCCTACATCCCCGACGATAGGCATGGAAGGGCCCTGGTGCTCGATCTGCCGCTAGTCCACAACGCCGTCTTGGGGATACACAGGAGGTTCTCCAGAGCTGGGCTGTTCGACTGGGCCGGCGCTAGGCGCTTCGCGGCCAAGCTCATAGAGGAGTTCTCCATAGTCGCTCCGGGCCCCGACGCCCCTGCGAGGTCCCTCTCGGGCGGGAACCAACAGAAGCTCGTCGTGGGTAGGGAGCTGAGCAAGAGGGCGGATCTGCTCATAGCCCATCAGCCGACGCGCGGCCTGGACGTGGCCACCACCGAGTACGTGCATAAGCTTCTGGTGGACGTGAGGAACGCGGGCGCCGGCGTGCTGCTCGTCAGCAGCGATCTAGACGAGGCGTTGAAGCTGGCGGACACGGTGTCCGTCATATACCGCGGGAGGGTCGTCTTGAACAAGCCGGCGCGGGAAGCCACCGTGGAGGAGATAGGGAGGGCTATGGCGGGACTATGAGGGGCTTCCTCGACTCGCTTCTATCCCTGGCGGTGGCGATCGCGGTAGGCGCCGTGGTGGCCTACATCTCGGGCTACAACCCGCTCCTGGTCTACTACTCGATGTTCGTCGTGCCCTTCACGGACGTCGTCTACGTAACGTCGGCGCTGGCCACGGCGACGCCGATAATCTTGACCGGCTTGACCTTCGCGTTGGGCCTAAAGGCCGGGCTGTTCAACATAGGGGCCGAGGGGCAGACCTATATGGGGGCCCTCGGGGCTGTGATAGCGTCCTATCTGGCCGCCTCGGCCCTCGCGTTACCACTATCCTTCGTCATAGGCATATCTCTGGCCGTGGCTTGGGCCATGGTGCCCGCACTCCTGAAGGCGTACAGAGGAGTCAACGAGGTCGTCAGCACGATAATGATGAACTGGATAGCGTACTGGCTCGTGATAATGGAGGCCTCGACCACTTTCTCCAACCCGATGCAGCCGTCTGAGACGATAAAGATGCCGCCCTCCGCCAGGCTCACGCCGCTTGTGCCGGGCACCAGCTTGACCGCCGGCTTTTTCGTGGCTGTGGTTGCCGCCCTGCTTGTCTACTGGCTTTTGGAGAGGTCGGTAATAGGCTACGAGCTGACCGCGGCCGGGCTGAACCCAGTCGCCGCGAGGATAGCCGGAATACCCCAGTCCAGAGTCGTCATCTACTCCTTCCTGCTCGGCGGCGTCACGTCGGGAGTTGCAGGAGTCCTGCAGGTCGCGGCCATGCCGCCGTCCTACAGCCTGGCCACCAACCTCGCCAACGTCTACGGGCTCGGCTTAGATGGGATAACGGCGGCGATGCTCGGCAGGGGGAACCCCTTGGGGACCTTGCTCGCCGCGCTTTTTCTAGGCCTCATGGAGGAGGGGGCGCGCCACATGCAGGCGCTAGCCATGACGCCCTTTGAATTCGTCAAGATGTTGCAAGGCATCATGATACTAGTGATAGCGGTCAGGATGTTGGAGCTATGGAGGCGGCGTTAGTGCTCCTAACGCAGACCATACATGCCGCCGTGCCGATACTTCTCGCCGCTGTGGGCGAAATCTTGGCTGAGAGAAGCGGGGTGGTAAACATAGGGCTGGAGGGCTTGATGCTGATAGGCGCCTTCGTGGGCGTCCTAGTCGGCGACGTGGCCGGCTCCGGTTTGATCGGCGTCGCGGCCGCGTGGGCGGTCGGCCTTCTGCTGGGCCTTCTCCACGGAGCCATAGCCGTCTACATAAGGGGCGATCAGCTGGTGGCCGGCGTGGCCATGAACCTATTCGGGGCCGGCCTAGTGGCCTACGGCATACAAGCCGTGTGGCATGTCGCCGGCTATAGACAGACGCCTTCGTGGGCCTTGGTGGACGTAAACGCCATGACCGTCCTGGCCTTCGCCGTAGCGGGCGCCATGTGGTATATACTGAGCAGGACGCGGCTGGGCGTAGCCATAAGGGCAAGCGGCGAGGACCCCGAGGCGGCCTACAGCGTAGGGATAGACGTATTCAAGATAAGGCTGTTCTCCACGGCCGTGGGGGCCTCGCTCGCCAGCCTCGGCGGGGCCTATCTAAGCCTTGCATACCTCTCGGTTGTCACCAAGGACATATCCGCCGGCCGGGGCTTCATAGCGCTCGCCGATGTGGTGTTCGCCAACTGGAACCCGCTGCTGGCGATAGCGGGCGCGTTGATATTCGGCTTCTTCGACGCGCTCTCCTACTGGCTCCAGATATTCGGCGTAGCCAGATACGAGGTGACCAGGATGCTACCCTATATAGCCACCCTCCTGGTGGTCGCCGGCGTTATAGGGAGGGCGAAGCCGCCGAGGGCTCTCGGCAAGCCCTTCAGGAAAGAGTAAGGAGGCCTACTCCAGCACGACGTTCCCTCCTCTCAATACGCCGTAGTTGCTCACAATCCACCTGTTTCTTATCTGCCTGGTTACAACCGCCTTGGCTCCCTGCTCGGCGGACACCGCCTTCCTTAACGCTATGACCGCCACGTCCTTCTTGACCGACTGCACCACGCCGAAGACCGTAGCGGCGCCTATGGAGACCAGCACCACCTCGTTGGGCTTCATGGGCTCCGCCTTCTCGCCTATCCTGGGCAACTCCTTGACCTCAAGCTCCAGGGAGGTCCACACGGGCGGGAGCGTGCCGGGCTTGCCCACCACAGAGCCCGCCAGGGCGTCGGCCTTAGTCAAGGCGGGGTCCAGAGTGGTCATCAGGCCCAGAAGACCTCCGGGCCTCGCCTCCTCGGCCTTCTCGCCGCCGTATTCTATCCCCACGACCTTGGTCAGAAGCGGCTGGTAGGGCGATTTGGCGCCAGGCCTCTCTATCTTCAGACCAGGCCTTATCTCGACCTCGTCGCCGAGCCTTATGGCGCCCTGCAACAGAGTCCCGCCCAACACGCCCCCTCTGAGCTTGTCGGGTGAGGTGCCCGGCGGGTTCACGTTGAAGCTCCTCAACACCGCCATGCGGGCCGGCTTGGATAGATCGGGCTCCCTCCTCGGAGTTATCTTGGCCACGTAGGCGGCGAGCACGTCTATGTTTACTCTATGTAGCGCCGAGACCGGCACCACCGGCGAGCTCTGCGCCCACGTCCCCGACAGGAACTTCCTTATCTGGCCGTAGTTCTCAACCGCCTTCTCCCTAGGCACTAGGTCTATCTTGTTCTGGGCTACGACCATGTTCTTCATGCCTATTATATCCAGTACGGCGAAGTGCTCCGCCGTCTGGGGCTGGGGGACCGGCATGGTGGCGTCAACCACCATAAGCGCCGCGTCCACCGCCGCCGCCCCGGACACCATGGTGGCTATGAGGACCTCGTGCCCGGGCACGTCGACAATAGAGATCTTGCGCAACAGCTTGGGCTCCGACCCGTCGGGACACTTGCCCTTATCCAGCAGGCCGTCCGAAACCGGGTATTCGGAGCCAGGGCAGTCGTATATGCCTATCTGGGTGTAGCCCAATTTGATGGTCATCGCCTTCTTGACCTCCTCGCTGTGGCGCGCCACCCATACGCCCGAGAGCGCGTATACTACGCTCGTTTTCCCCGCATCCACGTGGCCGGCCGTGGAGATGATCCCGTCAGGGTAGACGAACCCCATGGTAACCACTTCTCCAGGGGGTTTATTATTTCTGCGGCTCTCGACGGCTGAGCTCTGCGATGCTCCCGACCTCGGCATAGCGCCGGCGTGAGGACCGTCCGACGCGGCGACCGCCGAGACGCGCATGGATCTGGCCGTCGGAATCAGACGAGGCTTGGGGTACCGCCGTCACGGCGTGCCGTACGACGCGATGCCGCAGACGCGCCGGGGCTGTACGTCTCTATGTCGATAGAGCGCCGAAAAGGCTTTTATACGGGGGGCCCGTCTTCTACGTGAGCGAGGATGTCTTGGGCGAGATCAGGAAGACCTTCGACGAGTTGGCCAAAGCGCTCCAGAAAACCGCTGAAGAGGTCGTCAAGACGGCCAGCAGCACGGTGAGGAAGATCACGGTGGAGCAGGGGGTCACCATAAAGGAGCAGGGAGAAGACGCGGTGGTGGAGATAGATATGCCTGGCCTGGAGCCGGGCGATATCTCTATCTACATCTCCCGCGACGGCGACTACATAAGGGCCGAGGGAGCCCGCGGCGAGAGGAAATACACCAGGAAGGTCTATCTGCCGTTCAAGATAGAGCCCTCTTCAGCCAAGGCCACCTACAAAAACGGGATTCTGACCGTCACGGCAAGGCGGGTAAAGCCGCAGGAAATACCGATAAAGGTCGAATAATCTTTTCAACTTTTCCTCAGTCTGTAGAGGGCTACGGCCAACTGTCCGAGCGACCCCACGTCCTCCTCCACGGCGTAGGCGAGCCTGGCCCCGGGAGGCAGCTCCCTCTGGGTAATCGGCAGATCCGAACCGCTCACGACTATGACCACATGCCCTTCCGGCAGACCCGTCAGAGGCTCGACGCCTTCGCCCCGCCTCGTGAGGCCGATGACCAGATCCGGCCTCAAGGCCTCGTTGAGGTCTCTGAGGTCGTTAAAGACAAGCACCTCGCCGCCTATCTTGAACGCGAGCTTGAACAAATCGCCTATCTGCTGTGCCGCCGAGCCGAAGACGCGGACCGCGGCGAGCCGCTTTACGCCGAAGCCGTAGGTCACTCTGGCGAACTCCATGAGCCTGGGCAGGCTCGATATGTTGTATACGGCCACTGTGAGGTCCACGTCGACGCCCTACCGCTGGTATTTAACGCTAGCGGCTTCTGGCGGCGAGGCAGTTCATCCCGTCGTCGCACTCTATCAAGTAGACGCCGTCCGCCGCCTTGAGCACTCCCCTTCTGAACCTAGGGACTTCCTCCGATAGCTCGTAGGTATTTCCGCACATCTGGACATACTTCCCCTCGATCTTGAGCGAGAAGGCGTCGCCGCAGGTGGATAGGCCGCGCGCCTCGACTATCGCCGTGTCCTTGATATATATAAACTTGACTATCATCTGGAGTCCCGCTCCGCCAACGCCCTCACGGCCTCGTTGGCTACCCTTATGGCGTCCTCCACGCCGGCCTCAGCGACGAACTCGTCGGTCTCCCTATTGGCTATCGCGGCGTATACGCCGCCCGCCCGGGCGCCGTAGATGGAGGAGAGGGTGAATATGGTCGCGGTCTCCATCTCGAAGCTGACCACGTTGAGCGACCTCAAGGTCTCCACAAGCCCTCTAGCCCAGGGGGGCAGATAGCCGCCGTGGCCGGGCCTCTCCTGGCCCACGTAGAACGAATCGGTAGAGGCCACTATCCCCACGTGGTACCTAACGCCGAGGCTCTCCGCGGCCTCTATGAGCGACCCCAAGACCCTCCAGTCGGCCGTAGCCGGATACTCGGGAGGCGCGTACCATCTGCTCGCCCCGTCCCACCTCACCGCGGCCTGGGCTATGATGAGGTCGCCTATCCTCACGTCGCGCCTCAACGCGCCGGTGGTGCCCACCCTGATGAAGGTATCCGCGCCGGCCGCCAGCAACTCCTCGACAGCTATCGCCGTAGAGCCCGAGCCTATGCCGGTCGACGTCGCCGCGATGGGCGTCCCCCTGTACTTCCCCACATAGGTCACGAACTCCCTATTGCGCGCGACCTCCCTCCCCTCGTCCCAGTACGAGGCTATCTTCGGCACCCTCCCGGGATCTCCAGGCAACAGGACGTAGCGCGGCACCGCGCCCGGCTCTACCATTATGTGGTACAACCGGCCGCCTACAGCTGGCCTCCTGGCGGAGCTCGCCACGGCCTTAGATGCGATCTGCTTTAAACTTTAACCCGCCGGAGGGCCCTGAATATGTTTACCAGCGACAGAAGCGCCGAGGCGGCGTTAAGCGCCGTGAAGACCGCGTCCCTCTCCCAGGCGGCGTAGGCGGTGAGCGCGACGCTACCGGCGAAATAAACAGCGGTCAAGTCCAGAGGGGGAGGCGGCGATCTGCGGATTATGGTTATGGCCCAGCCCCCGGCCACTAGGACCAGTCCCACGAGGCCCACCACCTCCATCATATCACCCTAGCGCCGTTGCGATCCACCGCCACCTCCACAGAGGGAACCTCCATCGCCGCCAGGGCCTCCCTCAGCTCCCCCCTCCTCTTGGGCAGCAGGACCACTATGCCGCCGCGGCCAGCCCCGCTGATCTTCCCCCCGAAGATGTAGGGCTTGAGATATCTAAGCATCGCTACGACCTCGTGGCCCACGACGCCCAGAGCTCCGAGCAGCCAGTTGTTTATCTCCATGAGCTCGCCCACGCACGCCAGATCGTTCGAGGCCAGACAGCCCTCGGCCTCGTCGACAACGCGGCCTATGGCCTCAATAACGGCGTCCACGGACCTCCTGCGGGACCTCAAGGCCCTCACGTCGGCGACTATCTCCTTGGTCGAGCCCCTGCGGGGGAGTATCGCCAGCACGAATTCCCCAACCGCCGAGTCTATACTGCGGTAGCTAAACGGATTGGGCTCTATCCTCAACATGCCGCCTATCGCCGACACGGCGGTATCCATCGGCGAGGCGGCCCCCTGGACCTCCAGCTCGACCCCGTGGGCCAGCTTGGCGAGCTCCGTCGCGCCGACGTCCACGCCGAGACATGCGGAATACGCCTTAAGCAACCCCACCGACACGGAGGCCGAGGTCGCAGCGCCGACGCTGGGCGGGAAGTCCCCCCTTATCTCGAAGACCGCCGTAAGCCTGCCGAACGCCTCCTCGGCCCTCCTCAGCGCCGAGGCGACGTAGGAGAGAAAGGCCTCATGCCCTCTGGCATGCGTCGCGCCCGTGCCGCGTTCATACTCGATATCCACGTAGGCCTTCCCGGTCCTCACGACGGTCCTATCCCCCCTCTCGCACGATACCTCAACGCCCTTATCCACCGCAACGGCTATGGCGGGCTTTCCGTAGACCACAGCGTGCTCCCCAAACAGCTTCACGACGCCCGGGGCGAAGACCCGTATCACCTTCAGAATAGAGAGGCCAAGCCGCTGGCTATATCCTCCTCGCTCGGCCCCTTCTCGCCCTCCTCGGCGGGCTTCTCCTCCTTCTTCTCCCCCTCAACCCTCTGCTCGACTTGCTGCTGCCGTTGCTGGATCTGGAGGCCCAGCTCGGGCGCCTTAGGCGCTATTGCGGCGGCGAGAGCCGTCGCCTCGGACGACGCGCGCGCCAGCAACATGGGCAGAGTCTCCTTCGACATCACGCCGAGGCGGGCGGCCAACGCCAAGGCGCGCGCATGGGCGTTGGGCAACACGACCGCCAGCACCTCGGGCGTTGGATACACGACGTTGAGCGCCAAGTTGCGCGCGGCGCCTGCCGCCTGCTGTAGCATCTCGAAGTACCTCTTGGGCTCGACGGCTATCTCGTCGATGGGCACGAACCTCCTGCCCCGCCAGATCACCCCCACGAGCCTCAGCTTCTCGTATATGGGCTCCACGCCCAACACCCTGAGTATGTCCGCGATCTCGTCCGTTATCTGCTGGCCGGCCTTGACGACAGGGCTGTCCTTAGCTATCCAGATCTTGCCCTCCTGAACCCTCGTTGGTATCTTCAGCTTGCCGAACTTGCTCAATATGGGGCCAGGCGACAGATTCGTGGGGCCCGCCGGAGCCACTATGTCGTAGGGAGCGACGTCCCCAGCCTTGGCCTTCCTCCTGACGGCCTTGGCCTCAACCTCCTTGAGAAACAGCGCGGGATTTTCGTTGGTGAATATATATGCCCTCTCGCCGAAAAGCTCTCTGTCCACCTCGGGGGGCAGTTCGCCGTATACCCTCCTCAACGCGATCCTCATCAAGTTGTGCTTAGCCACCTTGATCGTGCCTACACCCCTCAGCCTGAACCGATACTCGTGAAGTATTCTGGCCGACAGCCCGTGTAGATCGAAGAGCAGTATATAGTTATAGCGCTTGATGAGGTCCTCCAGCTCGGAGGTTATCTTGGCCTTCTTCTGAGGGTAGGGCCTCTCGCGCACATAAACGCGCTTACCCAGCTGGACGGCCATCGCGAGACCTACCAGGAGGCCTTTTAAAGCTTATCTCGAAACGAGGAGCTCCTCCTTAAGGAGAACCGGAGGCCCCATCGTCTTCTTCAGGTAGATACGAGCCACGTGCTGCTTGAGCGGGAACTTGGCGTTGAGCTCCTCGAGCACAGCCATTATGTTGGCGGCTATCTCCTCCGGCTTCTGCGCCTCCGACCCCACCCTCAGCTTGACCACCGGCTCGGTCCTCAGCTTGAGCCTTACGCTTCTCTTGAGCCTATCCACGACGGCCTTCGGGTCGACGTTGGGCGGCACAACCTCAGGCATCTTCCCCCTGGGCCCGAAGACGGACCCGAGGACGCGGCCTATCAAGGGCATGAGGTCCGGCGTGGCTATGAAGTAGTCGTACCTCTTCGCCAGCTTCCTTATCTCGCGCTTCTTGCCGGCAAGCGCCTCTATCTGGTCTCTCCCTATTATGGCGTCCACGCCGGCGTTCTTGGCCGCCACCTCGAAGGCGCCTGAGGCGAACGCCGCTATTTTGTTCAGCTTGGGCGGGTGGGGCAACGGCACGTTGAGGCTTACGCGGTTCTCGGGCTTGTTCAGATCCACATCCCGCAGCACGACCATCATGTCCACGCTCTCAACGAACTTGTGCCTCCTCCCCCTGGATAGGGCCTCCCTTATGGCGTTCAGCAGCGCGTCCTGCCTCACCAAAGCCGAGACGCTCATGGCGCCAGCTGCTCCTCGGCCTTTTTAATCATGTCGTCGTAGGCCCCTCCGTCCACCTCCCTCATGACCTCGGCCGCCGGCTTTCCGCCGACAGTTATCCCCATGGCCTTGCAGGTGCTCAAAACCTGCTTCACCGCGGACTTGAGGCTTCTGGACTTGAGCTCCGGATATTTGGCCACGGCCATCTGCACTACCTTCTCCATGGAGAGGTCGCCAATGGTCTCCTTGGCGGCGTCGTGGGGGCCGGCGTCCTTGCCCAGCACCTTCAGCAGGAGGTCGCCCATCGGCGGTAGCCTCACCAGTACGTCGAAATTCCTCGTGGACTCGTCCACCTCCAGCTCTATCTTAGAGATGGGGAATCCCGAATATCTTTTGACCGCCTCCTGGATTCGCTGCGAGACGGCGTTTGGGTCGAGGCCGGCGCTCTTCAGGGCGTCTTGGAACTGGGGGTTGGGGGCAAACCTCCCGCCCTGCAGCGGCACGTTGATTATACGCTTGGCCACACGCCGATCTTAAGGCCACTATTTAATTTTTGCCGTCACCTGCCCGCCTTCTTAGTCACCTTTACCTCGGTCGCCTTGAGGTCTAGCGGCATGGGGAACGGGGAATCCAACAGCTCCACTCTGACGAGCCCCTTCTCCCTGTCCACGGAGACCACGCGGCCCCTGCTCCCCTTCAGCACGTCGGCCAGTATCTCGACCTCGTCGTTGACGTCGATGTCGATCGCGGGCTTCTTGGGCTCTATGTACTTCACTATCTCCTCCAGGCTCGTTTTGCCCTTCAGCACGCCCTTGACGTGCTTGACGCCGGACACGACTCTGTAGACGACCGCCAGCGATTCCGCCTCCATGAATATCACGCCGAAGGGCTCCTTGGGCACCAAGATGGAGTAGACGGGCTGCCTCCCCGACTCGCTGCGTAGCTTAAGCACCATGGTGACGTTGTACTCCTGCCTGCCGACGACGCTGACGGAATACACCGGGCACTGCTGGGACGCCATCACCCCAGCTTGACGACTATGTATATCAATATGGCGAATATGACGACCAGGCTCGACACGACGGCGACAGCCTCCTGGCTCTGGCTCAGCGCGAATGAAGAGGCGCTGGAGCCGCTCAGATATTCGACCATGTACACATTAGCTATATAAAATATAAATTGGATCACGCCGGCGGCGAAGGCCAAGAACACCAGGAACTTGACGACTAGGTTGAACTCCTTGGAGCTGGGCTTCTCGGATATGGAGATGATCCACCGCACGTCCCTCAGGAACTCCCTAATCCTCTCGTAGAGGTTCACGATACGGCGCGACCAGACCCTTAAATAAACTATCCCGGCGCTTGGATCACCGGCCGCCTTCGCCCGGCTGAAGGCCTATGAGTTGCGCTATGTAGTCCTCCTTCCTGAACTTGACGAGGTCCTCGTACCGTTGCCCTACCCCGAGGAAGTAGATAGGCCTCTTGAAGGTGTAAAGGAAGGTGAGGATCGAGCCGCCCTTAGGGTACGAGTCCACCTTCGTGGCGATCATGCCGTCTATCGCCACGTATTTGCTGTAGTACTTCGCTATCTCGAGCGCCTCGTTGCCCAACTGCGCGTCGAACACGAACACGGAGAAGCGGGGCTCCACAACCCTCTGTATCTTGGAGAGCTCGTCCATGAGATTTCTGTCCGTGTGCATACGGCCGGCCGTGTCTATCAACACCAAGGGGATGCCCCTAGATCTGGCGTGTTGGACTGCGTCGTAGGCCACCGAGGCGGGGTCGGAGCCGTATTCGCCGCCTATGACCCTCAGTCCCAGCCGCCTCCCGTGCTCCTCCAGCTGCTCCCGCGCGCCGGCCCTGAAGGTATCCGCGGCGGCCAGCACGCTCTGGAGCCCCCTCGACTTGAAGAGATACGCTATCTTCGCGAGCGTCGTCGTCTTGCCGTAGCCGTTGGGCCCGAGGAACATAACCGCGACGGGGCTTGTCTCCTCCGCGGCTCTGGCCACCGCCGACTCGAAGTCCGCGTCCTGCACGTCGCCTATCAGCGAGAGCAACGCGTCGCGCACGGCGCGCCTGACGGCCGCCTCACGATCGCCGAACCTCGGCACCTTGACGCCGACCAGCTTGGCCTTCAGCGCCGAGATCAGGGCGTCGGCCACGTCCACCGCCACATCGCTCTCGACCAGATCCAGATACAGATCCTCGGCCAGCTCCGAGACCTCCTTCTCGCCCAAGGCGTCCTCCTTGACCGTCGATACGATGGAGTCCACAAATCTGGAGAAGGTCCTCCTAAGCCTATCGAACATCAGCCGACTATCCCCAGCTGCTCTAGGACGTCCCGTAGCTGGACGGCCCGCTCCCCCAGCTTGGAGAGATTGGACTCGAGGCTGGACTTCACGTTGTTCAGCTCCTCCAGCCTCTCGTTGAGTATGCGCTCGGCGTTCTGCATGTCCAGAAAGGCATAGTAGCTGGCGCCTAGAGGCGTCAGCACCTCGGCCCGTTCGACCGACGCCTTGAGGTACACGCCGGCGCCTATATGGACGTAGCGCTCCGAGTCCTGGGCCAGCGACTTCAGGCCGTTGAGAGCCGTCGTGATCTCCTCTATGGAGTCGTTGACCAACGACAGCTGGGCCTGCAGGCTCGCCATAAGCTCCGAGACGACTTGGTACTCGTCGACAAGCCTCGCGACGTCCTCCCTAGTTATCGTCCTGGTCGACATCAGTGGACAACAACCCTATCTATATAACTGAACATCTTCACGCTGTCCGGGGCCTTGTCGGGGGCAACCTCCTCGACCTTGTCGAGGTATATTTGGTAGCGCCTCGCCTTATGGCGGCTCCCGATCAGCTCGTAGGCCTTCTCAACGGCGTCTCTCGGCTTCGTGGCGGGTATGTAGAGCTTGAACTTCATGGTCGTCCTCTGCAGATTGGCCCTCCCCTCGACCAGATACACCTTGGCCACGCGGTGCTGGGAGGCCCGGTATTAAGGTTTTTCGCCCTTAAAGAGCGTCGACATTATCCTCATGATCTCGGCGCCGGTCGTCTCCCAGCCCACCAAGGCCCCTCTGTCGTTGGCGACCATGCCGCCCCTCAGGAAGGAGCGTCCCCTATTGACGGTCCCCACGTCGGCGCGGACGCCCAGATATTTCTCCAGCTTCTTCAAGTCGCTGTCCGTGGCGTCGGGCGCCACCAGGACCCCGCGGGAGTTCGCCACGGCCAACGACCCCACCAACGGCGAGCTGGTCAGAGAGTCCACGAAGACCTCCACGCCCAGCACGTCGGCCACGATCCTCCTATTCTCGGGCTCCAGTATGGGCGAGACCATCGCGGCCTTGTTGTTGGCCACTATGAGGTTGGCTATGGCCGTGTATTTGGTGTGCAGGACGCCTACGTTCAGCCCCAGCCCCCTCAACACGCCTATCTCCTCCTCTAGGGCTATTCCCGGGACCAACACTCCGTTGTCGTTCATGACCATGAATATGCCGAGAAGCGGCGACTTGGCCACGGTGGCCCTCACCACGACGTCGCCCAACGCGCTCCTCACCTCGTCGTCTATCTTCTCGGGGACGTCGGGAGGGACAAACGCCGTGCTGTTGTTGGCAACTATATAGACGCCGATGGACGAGGAGCCGAAGACCTTAATCGGAACCACCTCGGCCATGACATGTATACTCCTCCGGCATTTAAATTATGGGCCGGCGGCGCGGCCGCCGTAGCTCCCTCCACCGCCGGGCCGAGCCGCGGGCCCCGTCCAAGGTCCCTGGAGGAATCTATAAAAACCGAGGAGCCTCGACGGTCATGAGCGACTGGCTGGCGCTGTCGGCGGTCTTCTTCCTTATTTTGGGGCTCATCCTGCTCGCAGTCTACGCAATATACCTCATAGCGCCGCAGGCCCCGACTGAGGCCAAGAGGAGGAGGTACGAGGCCGGCAACCCGCCTCAAGGCGAGGCCAAGTCGCGCCTCGCCATGCAGTATTTCGGCTACGTACTCATGTTGGTCGCTCTGGAGCCTCTGATGGCCGTGCCCGTGGTCTATTTCGCCATCAGCCCGACGGCGGCATCGGCGATATACCTCCTGGTCACAGTGGCGGTGATAATGCTCGCGTCGCTGTACGCCTACGTCCACAGCAAGGACATCCGGAAGTGGATCCTAGACTGAACAGCTTCGGCAAGATACTGCTCGCCGCGGCTCTCTGGTCCACGATAGGCCTCGCCAGCGTCTACAGCGGCAACTACGTGGTCCTCGCCCTCTTCAGGTCGCTCGTAGCTGCGTTGACGGGGCTGGCCTTCACGCGGACGGCGAATAGGGCGGCTATAGTGGCCGGGCTGCTGCTGGGCGTCCTGTTCGCCGTATATCCCCTGGCGGCCGCCCTCGCCGGCTTGGGCCCGGCGGCCTATCTGTTGTACACGGCGCCTCTTTGGACCACGGCGATCTCCGCCGCGCTGGGCGAGAGGACCGGCTCGAGGGACTACGCCGCCGTTGCCCTCGTGACGGCCGCGGTGGCCGTGATGCTCCTGGAGGCGCTCGGCGGCGCCCTCAGCCTCTGGGGCGTCCTGGCGGGCCTCGCGTCGGGCCTATCCTACGGCTCCTACATAGCCGTGGCCAGATTCTACTCGAAGAGGGGGGAAGACGTAGACGTGTCGCTGGGGGCCATGCCCTATACTCTGGCCGTCACGGCCCCCGCCGCGTTTGCCTACGCCGCCATATTCGGCGTCGGGGACCTCCGGAGGCCCCTTCTCGTCGGGCTGTACCTCGGCGTGTTCTGCACGGTGCTGCCCTACAGGTTGTTCTCGTCGGGCACGAGGGTCGTGGGGGCCGCCAAGGCCTCGGTCGTAGCAACCCTGGAGCCCGTGCTGGCGGCCATCTGGGGCTACCTCTTCCTAGGCCAGACGCCCAGCCTCGCCACCGCGCTGTCCTACGCGCTGATCACCGCCGCCGCCATCCTCGCCGCCCTTGGCTGACAACGCGGCGCTTAGCAGGCCCTGAAAGACGGGCCTCGGCTTGGTCGGCCTCGACCGGAACTCGGGATGGAACTGCGTGGCTATGAAGAACGGGTGGTCCCTCAGCTCGATTATCTCGACCCTCCTTATGTCTGTGCGCCAGCCGGAGACCACGAGGCCGGCTTCCTGCAACTTGGGCAGATAGTCGAGGTTCACCTCGTACCTATGTCTATGGCGCTCCACCGCGGTCCCGGCGCCGTAGAGCCTGCGGGCGACGGTGCCCGGCACTATCTCAATCTCCCTATTGCCCAGTATCATGGTTCCGCCCAGTTTGTCCACCCCCTGTTGCTCCGGCGCCAGATGTATCACGGGATGCGGAGTCTCTGGGTCCAGCTCGGTCGAGTTGGCGCCTCTGAGGCCGAGCACGTTGCGCGAGAACTCCACTACGGCCAGCTGCATGCCGAAGCATATGCCGAGGAAAGGTATCCTGTTCACCCTGGCGTGCTTGATGCATTCTATCATCCCCTCGGTCCCCCTCTTGCCGAAGCCCGGCAGAACCACCATGGCGTCCACATCCACGTCCGACAGGGCCTCTGGCCTCTTCTCGACCTCGTCCGAATTTATCCAGACCGGCCTAGGCCGCGCCCTCAGGGCGGCTCCGGCGTGCCTAAGGGCCTCGACGATGCTTATATACGAGTCCCTGAGCTCTACATACTTGCCGCACATGCCCACCCTTATCTCCACCCGCGGGTTGGCCAACGCGTCGACGAAGCTGCGCCAGTCCGACAGATCGGGTCGGCCCGCGCCTAGGGCGAGCCTCCTCGTCAAGAAGTCGCCCATGCCTTGCTCCTCCAGCACCAAAGGCAGTCTGTAGACCGTGTCGACGTCGTACGAGTTGAATATCGCCGAGGCGGGGACGTTCGCGAAGAGGGATATCTTCCTCATGACGGTTCTGTCCAGAGGCTTCTGGGAGCGCGCCACGACTGCGTCGGGCTGTATGCCGTAGCGCCTCAGCTCGGCCACGCTGTGCTGCAGAGGCTTCGTCTTGAACTCCTCGGTGGCGGGCAACAGAGGGACCCACGCCACGTGGATAAACAGAGTGTTCTCCTCGCCCAGCTCAAGCCTCAGCTGTCTCGCGGCCTCGAGAAAGGGCAACTGCTCGTAGTCGCCCACGGTCCCGCCGATCTCGACCAGAGTCACGTCGAAGCCGGCGGCGGCGTCCAGAACCCTCCTCTTGATCTCGTCCGTGACGTGAGGGATCAGCTGGACCGTCTGGCCTAGGTATTCGCCTTTCCGCTCCTTCTCGATTACGGAGAGGTAGATCTGCCCCGACGTTATGTTGTTGCGCCTAGAGAGCTCCACGTCGAGGAAGCGCTCGTAGTGGCCGAGGTCCAGGTCTATCTCGCCGCCGTCGTAAGTTACGAAGACCTCGCCGTGCTGGTAGGGGTTCATGGTCCCCGCGTCCACGTTGAGGTAGGGATCCACCTTGACCGCGTTGACGTTAAGGCCTCTGGCGCGCAGTATGCGGCCTATGCTGGCGGTCGTCACGCCCTTGCCCACACTGGACATGACGCCGCCCGTGACAATTATCAACTTCGGCACCATAAACCGGAGCCCCAGCTATATAAGTCCTTCTGCCGCCCTCCGGTACTATCCGAGCCCGACACGGCCATCCACGGGCCGGAGGCGCACAGCCACGAAAGGATTTAAGCGTCCATGAAAAGAACTGCGTGATGAGGCTTCACCCCCTTGATCGGTGAGGAATCCTTTAAGAACTGATCCATGGTTTCCTCACATGATGAGTTGAACCCACGCGTCAATTGTGACGAGGCCTCGCGCGTATGGCGGGCGCTGACCGTGCGTCGCCCGACGTCTGCGGCTCTGCTGTGGGCTACACCCATGTCGGTGCAGACGCGCTTGGAGGTGGGAAGGCCGGCGCAGATTCGCCGCGTTGGTGGATTCTCCTCACGCGAGGCCGAGGGTTGTACCGCGGAAGGGGCATCGAGGTTGCGGCGGGCCGGCAATACCTGGAGGGCTTCGCCCGCTGCGTCGAGCTGCACGAGACCGCCGCGAGGCGGCTCGGGGCGCCGGTAGCCGCGGAGACGGATATAAAATTTAAAAGGGATCTCTTGCGTGGAGGCGATGGGCAAGGTCAGGCCGCCTAAGGAGAGGAAGTACGGCCGGGGAACCATCAGATGCCAGAGGTGCGGCACCAGGGAGGCCGTCATCCGCAAGTACGGGCTGATGCTCTGCAGGCGCTGTTTTCGGGAGGTCGCTGAGGAGCTGGGCTTCCGCCGCTACTATTAAATTTAAAAATACGGCATTGAGGGGGCGATATGCTCGACGTGCTTTCCAATGCGCTCATCACGATCAAGGACGCCGAGGCTGTGGGGAAGGGGCAGGTGGTGATCTGGCCCGTGAGCAAGCTCGTCTACTACGTCCTGAGGGTCCTCCAGAGAGGCGGATATGTGGGCGAAATAGAGTATATAGACGATGGGAGGGGAGGCAAGTACATAGTGAAGCTACTAGGGAAGATAAACGACATAGGTCCCGTCAAGCCGCGCTACTCGGTCAAATGGCGCGATATACCTCTGTGGGAGCAGAAGTTCCTCCCGGCGAGGCAGATAGGCCTTTTGGTCATATCGACCCCACACGGAGTCATGTCGCACGTGGAGGCCAAGGAGAAGAGGACCGGCGGCGTCCTACTGGCCTACGTGTATTGACAGGGGCTGGCCAGCGGGAGGACGAAGGGCCCTATGGATCTGTACAGCCCCTTCAGGTACGCCAGGGCCGTCAAGGCGGCCAGCACGGCGTCGAAGTGATCCTTCGTGGGCGGTCTGTACCTGCTGTATATGAGCCCGGGCTCGAGCCCCATGGCTTTGAGCGAGGTCTTGGGGTGCACCTCTATCGCGTTGCCCAACATCTGGGCAAGCCGCATCCCCCTCTCCGTCAGCCTCGCCATGGGCCCCATGAGGGGCGGCAGCAGCCTGTAGCCGAGCCTTAGAAGCTCCCTCTCGACGTCCCTCAGCCACCCCTCGGGCCTGCTGAGGGGCGCATCTATGGCCACCACCGCAGGCCTGTAGGGGGAGAGGGACGAGACTATGTCCTCGAGCTCCATCGCCGAGAGGTAAGCCGCGAGCTCGCAGCCGTCCAGCACGGCTATCGCGCTAGGCCTCACGACCGCCAGATCCACCCCGGCCACTCTCACACGTAATATCGGGCACAAGATAAAAACGGTGCCTCCCCCTACTGCGTGATTCCGGCCGTCACCTATATACGCGTGTCCACGGAGGGCCAGGACCCCGAGAACCAACGCGAATATCTGGAGAAGTGGGCCTCTGCACATGGCCTGGCGATACTGCGGCACTACATAGACGTGGGGGTCTCCGGCGCTACCGAGCCCTGGGAGAGGCCGGCGTTCAGGAGGCTCATAGAGGAGGCCGCGTCCCTGGAGCCGAGGCCTAAGGTCCTTCTGGTGTATGAGGTGTCGAGGCTCGTCAGATCTTTCCAGGAGCTCTTCCAGCTCTTGGACGTTGTGGAGAACAAGATGGGGCTTGTCGTCGTCTCGGCCTCCGAGAGGGAGCAGGCGCTCCAGACGGTCGACGGCATGTATAGACAGTTCTTGAGGGCGGTGCTGGCGTTTGTGGCCACCATGGAGCGGGAGTTCATAAGGCAGAGGACCAAGGCCGCCCTCGAGAGGGCTAAGGCGGCTGGAAAGATATCTAACATCGCCGAGAGGCTGCCTCAGGAGGTGGTGGCCAAGATAGTCGAGATGAGGGCTGGAGGCGCGTCGCTCAGAGATATAGGCAAGGCCTTCGGCCTATCCACCTACGAGGTCAGGAGGGTCCTGGCCTCAGCCGGGGCCTATAGGCCCACGGAGTACAGCTGCCCGAGGTGTTTCTCCCGTCTAAAGGTCGTCGAGCGCACCGCGAAGATACAGAACGGAATATACAGGGTCGTGGAGCGTCTCTACTGCCCCAACTGCGGCTACGAGGAACTGCTCGAAAAGGCCTAGCAGATCTTCTCTATATATTTGGTTATGTCGTGGCCTCTCTTCTTGAACTCCCGCAGATCCTCCCAGCGGCTCCACGGATACGATATCCAGACCCACTCGGCCACCCTCTCCACGTAGTAGTCCGGCGTGAGGCTGCTGGTGGACTTGACGTGAAGAACCGCGGTTTTGACCTCGGCCACGCCCATCACGTTGAGCAGATCGACGATAAGCTTCAGAGTGGCGCCCGTATCGGCGACCTCGTCCACCACCAGCACTTTCTTCCCCCCGACGATGCTCGGCTCGACCCCGTGGTACAGCACAGGCCTCTCCGCCCTCCGCTCGGCGAGCGCCCAGTACTTAACTGCCGCCGCCACCACGTTGTCGACGTCGAGGATGTCGCTGACGATCCTAGCCGGCACCAAGCCCCCGCGCGAGACCGCCAGAACTATCTCCGGCTTAAACCCGCTTTCGAGAACCTTCCTGCCCAACGCCTCGGACATCTCTATGGCCTCGGGCCAAGATATGAAGCGGACCCTCACTCCGCCCACCTCGACGTCCATATGGCGTTTAATTCGGGGTTTTTTAACTTAGAGCGGGGAATACCGCGCCCTGCCTCCGCCCTCGGGGCCCGGCCTTCCCCAGCTCGGCACGACCTCAGGGGCGCGGCGAATCGGGCAATAGCTTAAATACCCCCGCGTTGAGGGGGCGTGTCGCGTCCTAGGAGGGAGCTGTCGGCTGAGCTCAAGGCCGCGTTGAGGGCGAGGCTAAAGGCTAGTAGGAGGAAGCCGGATTTCGTAAGGATAGACCAGTGGCGTTATGTGAGGATAGAGGACTCGGGCTGGCGGAAGCCGAGGAGTCTGGACAGCAAGATCAGGCGGCAGAGGAAGGGATATCCGCCTAAGGTCAAGGCCGGCTACAGAAAGCCGGCTCTGGCAAGGGGGCTCCACCCCAGCGGTTTCGTCGAGGCGCTGGTCCACAGGCCGGAGGATCTAGACCCGCTGGATCCCAAGACGCATGCCGTGAGGATAGCCGCAGGCGTCGGCTTGAGGAAGAGGCTGGAGATAGTCAAGAAGGCTAGGGAGCGGGGGTTCTACGTCTTGAACCCCGGCAGGAGGACGTTGGAGGCCTTGGACCGCGCCGAGAAGGCCGAGCAGCAGACCCAGGCGGCGGCCCAGGCCGAGGAAAAAGATAAATCGACGACGCAGTAAGGGGCCATGGTCGACGTCAAGAGGCTGGCGGCTGAGATCCTCGGCGTCGGCGAGAGCCGGATAAGAATATCGCCCGAGGCCTTAGATAGAGTTTCCGAGGTCGTCACCAGGGAGGACGTCAAGGCCTTGATAGGCGAGGGGCTTATATGGGCCGAGCACAAGAAGGGCGTAAGCAGAGGCCGCTGGAGGGAGGCGCACGCCAGGAAGAAGCTGGGGCGCAGAAGGGGCCACGGCAGTAGGAAGGGGCCTAGGCTCGACGAGGAGGAGGCCTGGAAGAACAAGGTCAGAGCCCTCAGGAGATACCTAAGCGCGTTGAAGCGCAGGGGGGTCATAACCCCAGCGACCTGGCGCATGCTCTACAGGATGGTCAAGGGCAATTACTTCCGCGACCTGAGGCATCTGAAGACGTACATAAACGAACACAACCTAGCCAAGGAGAAGGTCAGGTGACATGGCGAGGACCGGCAGATATAAGGTCCAGCTGAGGAGGCGCAGGTTGGGGGTAACCAACTACAGAAAGCGCAGAAAGCTCGTCGTGAGCAGACTGCCGAGGCTCGTCGTCAGGAAGACCAATAGACACATAATAGCGCAGATAGTGGTAGCCAGGCCTCGGGGAGACGAGACCTTGGTGGGTCTCGACACCCGATATCTTGCTAAATTCGGCTGGAAAGGCGACGAGAACAACACGGCGGCGGCCTACCTCCTCGGCCTGGCGCTTGGGTACAAGGCCCTGGCTAGAGGCGTCGAAAAGGCCATACTGGATATAGGGCTCCACAGACCGACGCCGCGGTCCAGGGTATTCGCCGTCTTGAAGGGCGCGCTGGACGCCGGCCTCGAGGTGCCCCACGATGAGGACATCCTGCCGGAAGGCGACAGGATCTCCGGCGCCCATGTTGCCGAGTACGCCAAGAGACTTAGGTCGGAGAACGAGGAGGAGTACAAGAGGAGGTTCTCTAGATACTTGCAGCGCGGGCTGGCCCCCGAGGATCTGCCTAAACACTTCGATGAGGTTAGAAACAAGATAGCGGATAAGCTCTCTAAGTTTGTTAAAGCAGAGGCGCAGCAACCGAAATAGAACAGTTTGCTTTCATAACGATGAAAAATCTTTGGCCAAAAATACTTAAATAACCGCAGACGGTCTTCCATATGCCGAAGAGAGTGCTGGTCCTAGGCGGCGGAGTGGGCGGCGTCGTCGCGGCTAAGAGGATTGCGGAGAGGACGCGCGGCCGCGCCGATGTCGAGATCACTCTCGTAAGCGACACCGACTATTACTTGCTCCCGCCGCTCCTCGTCAATATAGCCCTCGGCGATATATCGCCCCAACAAGCCATGTTGCCCCTCTCGCGGTTCGCCTACAGGAACGTGAAGACCGTCAAGGCCGCCGTCAAGAAGGTGGATCCCGACAACAGGACCGTCGAGACGGAGCAAGGGAAGTTCCAGTACGACTACCTAATCGCCAGTCTCGGCACGGACTTCGACTTCAAGTCGTACAACTTGGGCGTTGGGAACCACAACTACACGCTAGACGGGGCCCTTAAGTTCAAGGAGGCCCTGGCGAACTTCCACGGGGGAAGCGTCGTCGTCTACACGCCGGAGCCTGTGTACAGATGCGGCGTATATCCCTTCGAGATAGTGGGACAGCTGGACGCCATATTCAGGAAGAGGGGCATTAGGGACAAGACGGAGATAACCCTCATACACCCGTTCCAGCGCCCGATACAGCCGTTGGGGCCGGAGGCCGTGAAGATAACCGAGGAGACCTTCGCCGCGAAGAACATAAAATATATAGGCGGGGTGACTCAGCCCGGCCCAGTCGACGAGAAGGCCAAGACCGTGACCGCCGGTAGCGAGAAGGTGAAGTACGACCTGCTCGTCGTGGTGCCCCCCTCAAGATTGCCCAAGCCCTTTGAGGGCACGCCCTTGACGGCGCAGTTCCCCAACGGCGTCTGGACCGCCATAAACGTCTTCACGGGCAGGAGCGTCAAGTACGACGACGTATATCTGCCCGGCGAGCACTCGATGCCGGCGATAGGCTTGCCCACAGCGGGCGTGCCGGTGCACTTCACGGCCATGGCCAGCGCCAACATGGTCGCCGGCGAGATCCTGGGGGAGCCAGTGGATCCGGCCCAGATAAACGCCATGGCGTGCGCCATGGACTACGGCGAGTTCGGCATGATGTTCAACTGCGACATAAAGCTGGACCTCGCCAACAACAAGGCCGCCTGGATGGGGAGCTGCTACAGCATCCTCACGTCGCCGCTGGGGAAGTTAATAAAGGACTTGTTCTACAAGACATGGCTGGCGACAACGATATGAGCGCCCAAGCATCCCCCCAGGCCGAGCAGAAGCTCGCCGAGCTGTTGAAGACCTTGACGGAACACGCCGACGAGCTACAGAGTTTGTTCGATCAATTGCTGGAGCTCAAGAGATCCGGCGTCCTGGACGCGATGATGATAGTAGTCAACCGCTTCGAGGAGCTGATACACTATTTGTTCCAAGACCCAGCGCTCTTCCGTCTGTTGTCTATCGGCGTCGACGGGACTCTGGGCGCCATGTCGAAGCTGGAGACCCCCGACATACTCAACATGAAGGCGACCATGCAGGAGCTAGTAGTGAGGCTGGGCAAAAACGCGTCGCCCGACCAGATAGCCAACCCCAAGCCCGTGAAGGGCATATGGGGCCTGCTCAGCGCCTTGAACGACCCTGACGTCCAGAGAGGCCTCGGGGTGGCGTTCGCCCTGCTCAAGATGCTCGGCAAACAGCCGCAACAATAGTCAGCCCTGGCCACTCCAGCAACCCCAGGCTTTTAGGTTGTGCTCATCATTTATATCGTCGGAGCTCCCCGTTATTAAATGGAGACGCTGGACAAGGCCGAGCGGTGAAGAGGCGTGAAAGGGCTGACCTTTTTATGGAGCTACCTCCTAGCTTGCGTGAAGATAGCGGTCACAGGCCCGCCAGGCTCGGGCAAGACTACCCTCGCGCTGAAGGTCGCCGAGGCGGCGAAGGCCTCGGGGGCAAGAGTAGGCGGATTCGTGACAGTCGAGGTGAGGGATAGAGGCGTCAGGCTGGGGTTCGACGTATTGAGCCTAGCCGACGGGCGCAGATCGTCTTTGGCTAGAGCGGGCCGCGGCGAGCCTAGAGTAGGCAAATATGCGGTGAACCTAGGCTCGTGCGAATTCATGAAGTCTCTGCTCAGCGCGGGCGGCGTAGATATGTTGATAGTGGACGAGGTGGGGCCCATGGAGGCCAAATGCCCCTCCTTCGTCGAGACGGCAAGAGACGCGTTGGTCCAGGCGCCCAACAGCCTGGCCGTAGTCCACATGAGGTTCGCCGAGGTGGTCAAGGGCTGGGGGTTCCGGCTGGTCGTCCTCTCGCGGGATAATAGAGAGGACGTCCTCCGCGAGGTCCTATCGGCGTACGGTTTTCGAAATGTTTAAAATTTCCGATAACGTTTTCGAGGTGGATCACTGGCATAGGGGGAGGCCTTGGATGTGGGGCGAGGGGCCGCCTATATTTGTGAGGAGGCGGGGGCTTAGGTACGTAATACTGCGCATACTCGCCTCGCGGAGTCCACTCACGGGGGCGCAGATAGCGGAGGAGATAGAGAGAATGACGTGGGGGTTCTGGCGGCCCTCCCCCGGCTCTATCTACCCGGCGCTGGCCCAGCTGGAGGCCGAGGGGCTCATACGCGTGGCCAAGGTAGATGGGCCCAAGAAATTCTACGAGCTGACCGACGAGGGGAGGCGCTATTTGGGCATAGGCTCAGACTACATCAAGGAGGCCGTCTTGGCCTTTGAAAACCTCTACAGCTTCCTGCTGGAGAATTGGGATAAACTGGACGCCGAGAGCAAGAGGATCCTGGGCGAGATAGCCGAGGGGCTTCTGAAGACTTTGGGCGGGCGATGAAGGTAGGGAAGCCGCCTCTGGAGGTGGTGGAGCGGTACGTGTGGTCGAGGACGGGATCCTACGACCCATCGGTGTTGCTGGGCCCCAGCTTGGGCGAAGACGCCGCCGTGATCAAGACCGGGGGCCCCTACATAGCGGCGCATACGGACCCAATATCGGGCTCCGTGGAGCTGTTGGGGTGGCTGGCCGTACACGTGGTGTCTAACGACTTGGCGACGCGGGGCATAAGGCCCAGGTGGCTGTTGCCGGCCATATTTCTGCCGCCGGACTCCGACGAGGGGGTTTTGGACAAGATAACTAGACAGATGGACGCGGCGGCGCGGGAGCTGGGCGCCTCTATCGTGGGAGGCCACACAGAGGTCACCACGGCGGTCGCGAGGCCTCTGGTGGTCATGACGGCCGTGGGCGAAGGCGATAGGTACGTGGCGACGGGCGGGGCCAAGCCGGGCGATCTCGTAATTATGACGAAGAGCGCCGCCATGGAGGCCGCCGCGATACTCGCCTCAGATTTCAGAGATAGGCTCAAGGCTCTGGGAATCGCTGAGGACGTCTTGGAGCGGGCGGCCGGGTTCGTAAGGCATGTATCCGTTGTGAGGGACGCCCTCGCCATAGCCGATCTAGCCGACGCCATGCACGACCCCACAGAGGGCGGCGTCCTGGCGGGCCTCGCCGAGATGGCCTACGCCTCGGGCACCACCATAAGGATCGACCCCGGCTCGGTCAGAGTCCATCGGGAGGCCGCTCTGCTGTGCTCCGCTGTGGGGCTGGACCCGCTCGCCACGTTGAGCTCCGGCGCCTTGCTCGCCGCGATCCCAAGGGACCGCGCAGACGAGGCGTTGCGCCGTCTGGAGGGCGCGGGGATAGAGGCCTCTATAATAGGGGAGGTGGTCCCCCGGGAGCGGCATCTAGTGGTCGGCGGATCTGTGGCGCTAGACGCGCCCTACCTCAGGGACAGGTTCTTCGAGCTCTTCGGGTGATCAGCCGGCAGGTCACAGATCACCTATCTCTGGCCTGCGTGGTGACATCACCGCTAGATCCTCCTGGCTATCTCTAAAGCTTTATCGGCGTGTTGATCGGCGCTCTTGAGCCCTCGCAGCACCTCCACCACGGACCCGGACTTGAGCACGTAGGTCACCCTCTCGGCGGTGCCCGTAGGCCTCAAGATGCCCAGCCTCCGGGCGAGCGCCCCGCCCTCGTCGCTGAGCAACTTAAACCTCAACCCGTACTTCTCGGCGAACTTCCTCAAGGTTTCCACGCCGTCTACCGACACGCCAAGGACCTCGAAGCCTATCGCCTTGAACTCGTCGTAAATCTCGTTGAACCTAATGGCCTCCCTTGTGCAGCCCGACGTAAACGCCTTGGGGAAGAAATAGACTACCACCCTCTCATATCTACTAGGGTTGATCGCCTCGCCCGTATGTGCCTTGAGCTCCACGTCGGGGAACTCCATGGCCCTATGGCGAACTCACCTTAAAAACATGGGCGAGTTCTATACGTGCCATCTGCGTGGATAATATCGATTGGGAACGAGCTCCTGATAGGCAGAGTCGTCAATACAAACGCCGCGTGGCTCGCCCGGAAATTGACCTATCTGGGCTATCAAGTAAGGAGGATAGTGGTCGTGCCCGACGAAGAGGCTGAAATAGTCGCAATGTTTCGCGAGGCCTTGTCGAGAGCCGATCTGGTGGTGTCCACTGGCGGGCTTGGGCCGACGCCCGACGACATAACCAATTTGGCCGTCGCCAAGGCGCTCGGAGTAGACGTAGCCGTAGACGAGGTCGCCAAGGAGTGGGTGTTGGAGAAGTATCGGCAGAGAGGCTACCAGGTTACCCCAGAGCGTCTAAAGATGGCGTATATACCCAAGGGAGCCAAGCCTCTCTACAACTCTGTGGGCGTAGCCCCCGGGATATGGGCGGAGCAAGAGGGAAGGATCTTGGTGGTGCTTCCGGGGGTCCCCAAGGAGATGGAGGCGATATTCGAGGAGCAAGTGGAGCCTCTGTTGAGGACCAGGGGGCCGCGTCTCTGTTTCGCCGAGGATTCCTTCCGTCTTGTCGGCGTGCCGGAGGCCGATCTTTCGCCTGTGTTGAGAGATGCGTTGAAGATAGATGAGAGGATCTACGTCAAGAGCCATCCGAAGGGCCACGAGGTCGGCGCTCCGCTGGAGGAGATACATATCTACGGCAGCGCGGAGAGCTGCGACAAGGCGAGAGACCTAGTGGCCAGGGTGAGGCAGTTCCTCGTAGACGAGATAAACAGGCGTTTTCCCCAAGCCAAGATATCCGCCCCGCCTCAAGAACGGCAAGCCGACTAGCGAGACCGCACAGCCCGAGACGGCTTGCGTCTCCCGAGAATACGGCCTCCTTTTTCAAAGGCCTTCGGCTATTTAGGTATATGGTACTTAGTTTCAACGCAGATATATGTATTTTTTGGCATGGCTGGCCCGGGTAGCGTGGCTTTCGTTCGCGATAATCGATATATGGCAGGCGCCGCAGGCCTTCGATGTATCTACCGCGCCTTATGTGCACCCAACATCCCGACTCAACCATTAAGGTCACGGCCGAGGAGGAGGTGGATGAGGCCGTCGCAGCCTACTCCATATACGGCTGCGATGAGGTCATGTCCGACTTCGAGGGCAAGGGCACGCCGTATATACAGCCCCGCGATATAGTCCTGAGGGCCCTCAAGTCGGGGATCCCCTTGGGCGAGCGCTTCTTTGTGACCCCAAGAATACCCAACCCGTCGCTCGAGGATTTCGAGAGGAGCATGTTGGCCATGGAGGCCGCCGTACTGGCAGACCTAAGGGCGCTCAAGGAGGCGGGGACCCATGCGGTGCGCTGGATAGTATTGCCGATGTCGGAAAGCCCGGGGGACGTCGAGCTGGCCATCGATATGCTCGCGAGAAAGGCTATGGCGTATTCCGGCAGGGCTGAGATACAGCTCGTGCCTCTGATCGAAGACGCGGCCAAACATCTCAGAATCGCGGAATTCGTGAAGGCGGTCGTCCAGGAATACATAAGGCGCGGCGTGTTTCTCGAGCAGGTCAGAGTCTTCTTGGGCAAGAGCGACTCGGCGGTCGTGAACGGCCATATAGCCTCAGCCCTGGCGCTCCGCGTGGCCCTCATGGAGATAGGCAGACTGAACTCCGAGCTGGACCACGAGGTGGCGCCGATACTCGGCATGGGCTCTCCGCCGTTCAGAGGCGGCTTGAACAGCCCAGCTCTCGCCCCCGCGGAGGCATCGCAGTACTCGGGCTTCCGCACGGCCACGATACAGTCCGCTGTGAGATACGACGTGCCGTACCAACAGTACCTATCGGTCAGGGAGACGTTGCTCGCGGCGGCAGGCCGCGGCCCCTCGCTCGACAGGTCTTGGGCCTCGCGCGCGGTTAAAGAGGCCTCCGAGATCTACAGAGCGCTCGTCCTTAAATACGCCGACAAGATTGCGGAGCTGGCCTCCTTGATCCCCTCGACGAGGGATAGAGTCTCGTGGCGCATATACGGCAGATCCATAATGGCGGACGGCGGAGTCGTGAACGTGCCGCGCGCGATAGTATACACCGCGGCTTGGTACGCCGCAGGTCTGCCTCCGACGCTTCTGGACGCGCCCTACATCTCGACTCTCCATAGACGCGGAGAGCTGGACGAGCTGTTGAGAGCCCTTCCGGCGTACCTCAAGGAGCTCGAGTTCGACATACGTTTCTACGATAGAAGGAGGGCCGAGTCGCTCCTAGGCCGCCAGATAGTGGACAAGGTGGACGCCGCCCTGGACGCGTTGGGCATAAAGGCCGACCGAGCCGAGGGGCTTCCGCCCTTTACCCCCTCCCAGTCCTACGTGTTGGCCGAGGCGCGGGCCAGAGGGTTCCTGGGCTGAACCTCCTCTAGGGATACGGCGGCCACGCCGGCGAGTATCAAGGCCATGCCAAGAACTACGTTCGGCTGAGGTATCTGGCCGAATATGGGCACCGCGAGGAGGGTTGCGCCCACGGGCTCCCCCAGGGCGCTTACGGCCACCGTTATGGCCCTATATTTGCCCAGCAGGTAGTTGAACACGCTGTGGCCCAGCAACATGGGAATAACCGCTATGGCCGCGAAGAGCACATACACCTCTAGGGAATACCCCAGCAACTTGGCGCCCAGGCCCAGCGAGGCCGCCAGCGCGAACAGAGCCGCGAAGCCGTAGGCGACCGCCGTATAGCTCAGGGTGTCCGCCCTAGCCCTCACCAGCCGGCCCACGGCCAGATAGCCCGCGAAGGCCAACGCGCCTATAAGCGCCAGAAATGCGCCGAGGAGATTGGCGCCGCCTAGGTCGGCCGCCGCCGAGAACATCAGAAGGCTGCCCGCCACCGACGAGACGACCCCCGCCGCGGTCCTTCTGCTGATCCTTTCCGACAGGCCGTATTTGCTTATGGCCAACATGGCGAGCGGATGCAGATTCACCAAGGTGGTGCTTATCGCTATCGTGGTGTAGAAAAGGGAGGCTATCCACGTTGTGAAGTGTACAGCCAGCAGGGCGCCCGCCGCCGCAGCCGCCGGCCACCACGCGCCTACCTTCACGCCCCTCCCAGAGGCCTCGGCCACTGCGGTAGTTATGACAGTAGCTATGGCGAGCCTCCAGAACGTTATAGCTATGGGGTCTGCCTCGGTCAGCCTGATCAAGATAGAGGCGCTCGATATGGCGACTATCGCCACCGCCAACAACAGAAGGTCGCGGCTCATCCCGCGCCGTCGGCGCGCGTATTGCTCCTCACAGCCATGTAGACTCCACTAGCCGGCGTAGCGTCCAGGGGCTGGGGCATGGATTTATAGCACTACCCAGTATATATACGATGAGGAGAGTCATGCCAGGTGACTTGTGATCGCTCGCTGGGGTATCTGAATTAATATCTTGCTTAAAACTAACCGCGAAGTTACGGCAACCTCTGCGATAAATTTAAATAATTGCTTATTACCCCCGCCATGAATCTAGACGGGTTCTTCCAGATTTCGGAACGCGGGTCTACGGCCAGGAGGGAGGTAATCGCGGGCCTGACGACATTTCTGGCCATGGCCTACATACTGTTCGTCAACCCCAGCATATTGACAGGCGGCTTCGAGCTGGCTCTCAGCAACGCGCTACACGTGCCCCTCGGCCAACTGGAGTCTTCGCCGACGTACGGACCTCTTATAGAGAGCGTAAGGCTCGGATTCACCATAGCCACAGCGCTTGCGGCGGGCTTCGCGACTCTGGTCATGGCTCTCTACGCGCGTCTGCCCTTCGCCCTGGCTCCCGGTATGGGCGAAAACGCCTTCATAGGCTTCACCGTGATGCCGGCCTTCACGGCGGCCTTGCTGTCTAAACAGCTGGCCCCTGCCTCCGAGGCGCCGCTCTTGGCGGTCTACCTGGCGCTCGTGTCGGTCTTCTTCAACGGAATTCTATTCCTCATATTCTCGCTGGGAGGCATCAGGGAATTCATAATAAACTCGGTGCCGGAGTCCATCAGGATAGGCACATCTATCGGCATAGGCCTCTTCATATCCCTAATAGGCATGGCCGACATGGGCCTCGTCACGGCCGGTACGGGGACCCCCATATCCATAAACTGGTCGGCGTTCTCAACCCTAGGCCTCTATCTCGGCATAGCGAGCGCGCTCGTGGCGGCGGCGCTCCTCTCGAGGAAGACGCCGGGCGCGTTCCTCATAGCCATCATAGCGACAACCCTGGCGGGAGCCGCGTTGGGGCTCGTCAAGCCGCCGCCCTCGTGGGCGCTTACGCCCTCCCTCACCACATCTATCGCCAACGACCTGCCCCGCTCCTTCTACCTCTACTTCGCGCTCTTCGGCCTCGGCTTCCCCATAGCGTTCTCGCTCTTCCTGGTCGACTTCTTCGACGGCTTAGGCACCATAACCGGCTTGGCCATGAGGGCCGGGTTGGTCAAGGACGGCAAAATAGTCAATATAAACAGGGCCCTCGTGACGGACTCTTTCGCCTCCATAGTGGCGCCGTTTTTCGGCACGTCTACCACTGTTATATATATCGAGAGCGCTACGGGTATAGAGCAAGGCGGTCGCACCGGCCTGACCGCCCTCGTGGTGTCCCTCCTCTTCTTCGCATCAGCGACGCTTGCCCCCGTCTTCACAGTGGTCCCCGGCTTCGCGACCGGCGGCGTGTTGGTGCTGGTCGGGCTGTTGTTTCTCAGCCTAGCCGGAAAGCTGGCCGTCATGGAAGACTACACGGAGACCGTCCCCGCCTTCTTGACGATGATAGGGATACCGTTCACGTTCAGCATAACCGCGGGGATAGGGCTCGGCTTTATATTCTACTTGTTGATGAAGCTGGCCGCGGGCAAATTCGCCGACCTGAAGCCGGGCGTCGTGGCAATAGCCATACTCTTCGCGATATTCTTCGCGCTGTCGGCGATTGGCTTCTAGCCGCCGGCCTCCTCCAGCCCGAGCCCGCCGACGGCCTTTTGAGGCGCAGTTTTTCCACGGCCGCTACGTCAGACGCCGCATGGACGTAGTTGTGCATCCAAACGGCATATCCCCAGCCCATATCTCGATCGCAGGGCCGCCGTAATGGCCACCCCGCCTTCAAGGCGAGGCTCCGGCGCTTTATAGATAAATAGAGGCGCTATGGGGGGCCGTGGGCGATATCGCCGGCGTGATATTAGCTGGCGGACGAGGCGTGAGGTTCGGCGATCCCTTCAAGTGCTTGAGGCCAGTCTGCGGCGTCCCCATGATCTTGAGAGTGGCGGCCGCGCTGCAGCCTTTTTCGTCCCGCTTGGTGGTGGCCACAACCAAGTTGCATGGACCTATTGCGTGGTTGGCCAGGCTGTGGGGCATGGAGGTGGTCTACACCGAGGGTCGCGGGTATGAGCCGGATTTCTCCGAGCTGCTCGCATATGCCCCCGCGGTGGTGGCCGCCTGCGATCTGCCGTTCCTGGCGCCAGGACACGTGGCCAGACTGATCTCCAGGCCTGTCATGTCCACGGCCGTGGGCGAGGGAGGTTATGTGGGCCTCACCTGGCTCCCCGATGGCGACACGACGAGATGGGTCGACGTATATATGCCCGACCTGAGGGACGTAGACGCGCGTGAGGACTGGATGGCTCTGGCCAACTGCGCCGGCCCCACATACCCCATGTTCGTCGACCCCAGCTCCCTCCTGCCCCATGAGGGCGTGGAGGCCGTGCCCGCGCTGGGCAGCAGGGTGAGGCCCATAGCCGTCGACGCCTGGACATGTACTGTGCTGGATGGACATCACCGACTCAGCGCCCTGGCTGAGCGCGGGTTGCCGGTCCCCGTGATCCCCCTCGACTACTCCCGCATCGACGTGCGTGACGGCGCCGGCAACGAGGTGTCCAAGCTGGCCGTAATTTCCGCGGCCTCGCGCGGCGCCAGACTCGGCGTGCGGGCCACCCGCCATTATTACAACGATGTGCACGTATCGGAGCTGAGCCACGTCGAGGTGGACGTGGACTTCCTGGCCGGCGTAAGGCCGACAAAGTGCGACCACCTCTAGCCGAAATCGCGAGGCAGGGCGAGCCCGCCGCGGCGGTCCTTCGCTATTAATATAAATGGGGGAAAGAGGGCCCGTGATCCTCGCCTATACGGGCGACGGGAAGGGCAAGACCACGGCCGCACTGGGCTTATCTTTAAGGGCCTGGGGTCACGACATGAGGGTACTCGCCGCATTTCTCATGAAGACGCCTAGGTATCTCGACGACTACGTGGGCGAATACAAGGCGTTGAGGAGGCTGGGGGTCAGGACGTTATACCTAGAGGACCACAAGACTCCGAGGGAAATCCTCGAGGAAGTCCTGGCGCTGGCCCCGAGCTACGACCTAATCGTGTTGGACGAGTTTAACTACGCCGTGAGGCAGGGCTTCCTAAGGCCTGAGGACTTCAGAAAGCTCCTGGCACTGAGGGCCCACGTGGTGGTGACCGGGAACTACAACTATGCCGAGCTCGCGTCGGCCGACCTAATATCTGAGGTTAGGTCCGTCAAGCATTATTATTCGAGGGGCTTCGTCGGCGTCAAGGGCCTGGACTGGTAAATTTAATATATGGGCTATTTATCCCTATTATGAGACCCGTGATCGTCGTCGTGGCGGGTACTACCGACATCTCCCTAATACCGGGCATAACCATCGCGGGGGCTTCGCCCGAGCTCACCCACTACACGCCGGCCGCCGATGTTGAGTATCTACTTACGGGCCGGCCCAGGAGCATACCCGGCATACCTGTGACGCCCGACGGGATACCGACGCCAGCCGTGGTGACGAGAGCGCTTACTCGCGATGTGCCGAAGCTGGTGGCCTTCGCAGGCGGGAGGGTGAGGCCTAGGGTGCCCTATATAGATCTCGGAGGAGGGCCCGGCGGAGACTTCAGGAGAGGGCCGGCGCTTTCGGAATCGACGGTCGAGAACATCCTAGAGAATGGGAGGACGCTCGGCCGCGAGTTGGCCAAGGCCGGCGACGTCTTCATAGGGGAATCTATACCGGGCGGCACCACCACAGCCATGGCTATCCTAGTCGCGCTGGGCTACGATGCTTGGGGCAAGACCTCATCGGCCAGCCCCAACAATCCGAGAGGGCTCAAAGCCGCTGTGGTTAGAGAGGGCTTGGCGAGGGCTGGACGCCTAGACGATCCTGTCAAGGCTCTGGCTGAGGTGGGCGATCCTGTCCATGTGGGCGTCGCCGCCATCGCCCTCGGCGTGTTGGATGCCGGAGGCGCGCCTGTGCTCGCCGGCGGTACCCAGATGCTCGCCGTAGCGGCAATCATTAAGTCGCTCGGCGGCGATCTGGGCAAGGTGGCCGTCGCCACTACCGGGTGGATAGTCGACGACAGATCCGCCGACTTTCTAGGCCTTGCGAGGGAGATCGGCGTTACTAACATCAAGGTGACTAGAACGTCGTTCTCCTCGTCGCGTTTTCCAGGTCTTAGGTACTACGACAGGGGCTACGTCAAGGAGGGCGTGGCCATGGGCGGCGCGTTGTATATAGCCTCTCTCCGCGGCTTGCCGGTGCTCGAGCTGGTTGAACGCGAATACGAGGAGCTGGTTAGGCCTTGACGCTCTTCGTGCTGGATCTCGGCCGCGATCTATCCGCCTTAGGCAACGTAGTCCTCGGAGGCTTCGGCAGAGTGAGGTACGTCGTCTTTAAGCAGGTAGATAGATATGTAGAGGATTTCGAGCTCTACGCACGGGCTCTCCTGGAGGGCCTGGGCATAACTAATAGGGCGGCAATATTCTTCACAGCAGTAGATATATCGTCGATGAGACACGTCGAGGGCCGGCTGGTGGAGCTATACGCCACGGTAGGCTTGGCCAACCCGGCGTGTATAGGCGATAGGCCCACTGGAGGAGCGCACACAGTCAATATCTTGGTCGTGTCCAAGACAGCTCTCTCTAGTCGAGGGCTCCTAGACCTCTACAGGACTGCCGCTGAGGCCAAGGCGGCGACGCTGACAGCCCGCGGCCTCTGCGGCGGGAAGCCGTCTCTAGGCACCGTGTCGGACGCCGTACTTGTCGCAGCGCCTCCGGGGGATGCCCACTACGCTGGCGCGGCCACCGAGGTGGGCGCTGAGACGTCTTTTTTGATATACGAAATATTAAATAAATAAGAGATAACTAATATTGTTTTAACATAAATAACTCTAAAATAGAAATAGAATATATTAATATAATATTTATTATTATGGATGAAAATTTAAAAATAAAAATCGTATCCAGTTCCATGAAGAAGGTAGTAATAGTCGGAGGTGGAATAGGGGGGATGGCGGTTGCCAACACGTTGATATCTGGGAAAATTGGCGCCGAGATATTCGTCGTGACCCAGAATCCACATTACGTCTCAGGCCCTAGCAGGCCTCTGCTGCTGACCAAGGAGCAGACGCTGGACAGAATTGTGAGGGGGTACGAGGAGGCAATGAGAAGAGGCGTGAGGGTCGTGGTGGGCACCGCGTTCTCCATCGACCCAGCTAATAGGAAGGTGAGGTACGTCGGCGGCTATACATCCGACGGCGGGATGGGCGAGCTCTCCTACGACTACCTAGTCTTGGCGCCCGGCGTGGTGCTCGACGGCTCTGGCATAACCGGCTACGACAAATATAGGCGAAACGTGCTAAACGTCTACGATCCTGGCCGCGCGCATCTGCTTAGGAACAAGATCTGGAGCGCCGAAAGGGGCACCATCGTCGTATATGCGCCTAAGGCCCCCTATCGTTGCGCCCCGGCGCCTACCGAGACGGCGTTGCTCATAGACTCTGTCCTACGCCATAGAGGCGTGCGCGATAGGTTTAGGATAATCCACATAGATGCCAACGACAAGACGCAGCCGCCGGTAATAGCCGACGTGGTCTCCCAGATATATTCGCGGCAAGGGATAGAGCTCGTGACGAGCCAAGAGATCGTCGAGATAGGCGACAGCGAGGTGGTCACCAAGTCTGGAGAGCGCTATAAGTACGACGTTCTTGCTCTTCTGGAGCCCAATAGAGCGCCTAAGCTCGTCGAGGAGGCCGGGCTGGGCAAGACCTGGGTCGACGTGAGGAGCCCGCAGGACCTCAGACATCCCAAATATGACGACGTGTTGGCCGTGGGCGATGCGGCGGGTCTTCCGTTTCCCAAGAATCAAGAGATAGCGTTCGAGAGCGCGTTGTTCGCCGCCAACAAGATACTGGAGATGGAGGGGTCCTCCTACAGGTCGTCCGTCCAATACGCGTTCGTCGGGTGGGCCTACGTTGGCAACCCCGAGGGCAGGCTGGAGAGCCTATCCGTCAGATTCGGCCTGGACTTCACAAGCCAGCCTCCGAAGCCGAGCAAGGACCCTGAGCCTAAGAGGGACTATACAGCGGCCAAGGACAACTGGGAACAAAGCTATCTAGCCAACCTATTCGGATACGGCTAAGCCCTTAAAATTACAGATCTACTCGCGAGTGCACGGAGGCACTTCGTGGGCTGAGCCCGAGGTGTTGGATTTCAGCGACAATTTAAACCCAATAGGCCCTCCGCCGGGCCTCCCTGAGCTAGTCCTCGCGGCGGCCGAAAGAGGGGTCTATTTGAGGTTTCCCGCGAATTTGGCCGAGGAGGTTCTGGAACGATACGAGGGCGTCGAGGTCGCTCTTTTCAACGGAGCCACGGAGGCGTTGATGACCATGGTATCTGCGTTGAGACCCAAGAGGTTGTTGCTACCCTGGCCCACGTACAGCGACTATGTCCGCATAGCCGGCTTGTTGGGCCTGGAGGTCGTAAGGGGACGCCTAGACGAGCTCGTGGGGCTTGCCACATCGGGAGATCTGCTGCTTATATGTAATCCCAACAACCCCACCGGCTCCGTCATGGGACGCGACGAGATCCTAGAGCTTCATAGGATCTTGAAAGGCCGCGGCGCGCAGATATTGGTGGATGAGTCCTTCCTAGACTTCGTCGATGAGGAGACCGCGGCGCCTGACGTGCCGGTGGTCAAATCCTATGGGAAGATATTCGCAATCCCCGGCCTTAGGCTGGGGGCCGCACTGGGACGCGTGAGGCAGGATGTAAAGTCGCCGTGGCGGATCAACGCATTGGCGGATTACGCCATATACAACATCGGCGCCGAGACCTTAAGGCGCCATAGGGAGTCCACGCGTAGGTATGTGGCCTCCGAGGGGCCCAGGGTCCAGGAAGCTCTATCGAGGTGCGTCGAGGTGATTAAATCGCGCCTACATTTCTTCGTGATCAAGGGCTGGACCAGCGCCGTGAAGATAAGACCCCTCGACGATCTCGGCATGCCGGGCTATTCCCGCGTCTCGATAAAGAGAAGGGAAGACAACGAAGTGCTGATCAAGGCCCTATGCGGTGCTTGAGGGCCCTCCTGGGTTTCTTCGCCATACTGCCCGTCGGGGCCGAGCTCGACTTCTCCTGCGCCTGGGCGCTACCGTACACGGTGGCGCCTCTCCTCGGCGGCTTGTCGGCGCTTGCGTTGATAGGCCTAGGCCCTCTCCCGGCCTATCTAATCCTGCTTCTGTTGACCGGGCTCAACCATCTCGACGGCCTCGCGGACACCGCAGATGCCCTGATGGTCAGAGATAGAGAAAGGGCTAGGGCAGCGCTGGAGGATCCCCGCAGAGGCACCGCGGGGATATTCGCCGTAGTTGCCTCTATAGCGTTGGCAGTCGACTACTTGAGGAGCCCGTGGCAATTGCTCCTAGGCGAGATCTTCTCTAAATCCCTAGTGGTCGTTCTCGCGGCCTTCTCGAAGCCCTTCAAGGAGGGCTTGGGCTCGGCCTTCATAAGCTCTGTGAAAAGCAGATGGCCCCTCGCCATGCCCGCCCTCGCCCTGGCCTTAGTGGTGTATCCCGCCTCCTCGCTGGCGCTGGCTCTATCGGCGTTGGCCTACTATATAGCGTATAAACATCTGGGCGGCGCCAATGGCGACGTCCTCGGCTACCTGCTGGAGCTCAGCAGAGTCTTCTTCATAGCCGCGACTAGCGCCTTTCTACCTTCGATATCTTGCCCTCTATGGTGAGCTCCTCGTCCATCCTCCTATCGATCTTTATGATGAAGTCCACACGTTTGACCCCCATAGAGGCCAGCCTATCCTCTATCCTTCTGAGTATCTCCGCAAGCGTAGAGTAGTCGTCCAGCTCGATGTCTGTGAAGCCGGCGCCCGTCTTGTGCTTAACTCCCATCTCGTCCAGAATCTCGGCGGCCGCCCTCACGTATGCCGACAAGTGCGTTGATCCTGTGCCCAGAGGGGTAACCGATAGGCTGACCACCATCCTCGCCATGGCTCAAATACAGCCGCTCTTTTTAACGGTTAAGAAAAATATATTAACAAATAGATTATCTATATGAGCTGGAGACCTATTGAAAACGTAGAAAGAGACCTCGAGAAAGCCGAGGAGCAGTCGGCGCTGTACGGCGGCGTCTTCGTAAAGGGAGTGAACTCCGTGGAAATTAGAACCGGCGTAATAATAGCGGCCAGATACGCGGATAAGCTGAGGCGCGCCGTCTTCGCGGCCTTCAGGAACGCTGTGAAGCAAGAAGAGGTCTTGAGGGCCGTCGCCGAACTTAACAGGTCCATCTACGATAGGCTGATCAAGATGGGCGTGGGGAAGCTTGATATAATTAGGATAACCGTGGAGGCTAGAGTCGACGGCGGCAAGCTGACGTTTGGTGAGCCTACCATCGAGTGGTTCATCTCCAGCGAGAAGGCGGCAGAACTACAGTCTCAGCTGGCCGACTGCAGGAAAACGCTTGCGGAGTTGAGGCAGAGGTTGGAGGAGATCCTAAAGACTATCTAGCATTTTTTCACGGCCTCTCTCAAGGCCTTGGCTAAGCCCGGCTCCCTCATCAAGGCGGTGCCCACCAGAACTCCACGGGCTCCCTTCCTGCAAGCCATCTCCACGTGATCGGGCTTATTGATGCCGCTCTCTATTATGAAGTCGGCTCTGCCGGCCACCGCCTCCGCGACGCCTAGAGCCCTCTCGATGGAGACCTCGAGCGTGTTGAGGTCGCGGGAGTTTATGCCCAACAAGAAATCCCCATACTCGAGCACCTCGAGCGCGGTCTTCGCATCGCCCACCTCTATCAACGGCGTCATGCCGAGCTTTTTGACGTACTCGGCGAGCTCCACCGTCCTCTCTAGGGCAAACTCCGATATTATCAACACGGCGTCTGCGCCGTAGCCGAAAAACACGTCTATCTGCTGTCTGCTCAAGACGAAGTCCTTGGCCAGAACCGGCTTGAACTTCTTCGCTATGGGGATGAAGCGGAGATCCCCCATGAACCAGAACGGCTCAGTGAGCACGGAGAACGCGTCCACGTAGTGCGAAAGCTCCTCGAAGTAGCTCCACGGAGGCAGATCCGCCCTTATCACGCCGCTCGGCGACGCCCTCTTGTACTCGGCTATTATGCCGAAATCGCCTAGGGCCTTCCTGAAGTCCTCGACCGGGGCTTCTCTGGGCGGCGGTCTCTCGGCCCTATACCTCAAGGATCTACGGACCTCCTCCAGGAAGCTCATGCCCTGTCTAGGAAATTCTTGATGATCCTCTTGCCGTACTCCGTGCCTATCGACTCGGGATGGAACTGCACCCCGAACGTGTTGTATTCCACATGTCTCAAGCCCATCAACTCCCCGTCGTCCAGCGCCACGGCCTCCACGACCAGAGATCCTGGCACCTCGTCGACGACCAAGCTGTGGTACCTCATCCCTCTGAACACCTCGGGGACGCCTACGTAGAGGGGGCCCCCCATGTGCTTGATGTAGCTCGTCTTGCCGTGTTTTATGGTTCTGGCGTGCCTTATCTTCGCGCCGAAGACAGAACCTATTATCTGATGCCCCAGACATATGCCCAGGATGGGTATCCTCGGCGCGAACAGCCTCACTATTTCCCTTGATATGCCTACATCGCGGGGGTTCTCGGGATGTCCAGGCCCCGGCGAGATTATTATCCGGTCTGGCCTGATGCGCTCCACGGCTGAGGGCGTTATCTCGTCGTTTCTGATCACCAAGGGCCGCGAGCCCAGCTCCCCCACATACTGAGCTATGTTGTATGTAAATGAGTCGTAGTTGTCTATTATTAATGTCAAGTCCATACCGCCCTCAGATGGGCTAGTTTGTACTCAGTCTCTTTATATTCTCTGTCAGGAGTTGAGTCGTAGACTATGCCTGCGCCTGCCTGTATCCTGGCCACGTCTCCCTTGATCGCCAGAGTCCTTATTATTATCGCCAACTCTCCGCCCTTGGGCGACAAGAGGCCGAAGCCGCCGGCATACGGGCCTCTGGGCATGTCCTCCAGCTCTCCTATGATTTCCATGGCCCTCACCTTAGGGGCGCCCGAGACCGTGCCGGCTGGATGAAGCGCCCAAATCGCGTCGATTATATTGTTCCGGGGATCCAGGACGCCGGCCACCCTCGAGACTATGTGCTGAACGTGGCTGTACTTCTCCACGGCCATAAGCTCCTGCACCTTCACCGTGCCGAATCTGCTGATTCTGCCCACATCGTTCCGAGCTAGATCTACCAACATCATATGCTCGGCGAGCTCCTTCTCGTCGGAGAGCATATCGTCCTCAAGCCTTAAGTCCTCCCTGTCGTCAGCCCCTCTGGGCCTGGTGCCCGCTATCGGGTGGGTCTCCACGACGTCGCCCTCCACCCTGACCAACAGCTCAGGCGAAGTGCCTATTAGAGCCATATCTCCGTACTTAAAGAAGAACATATACGGAGATGGGTTTATTGAGGTCAGCCTCTCATATATGGAGAAGAGGTCCCCCGAGATCTCGAAGACCTCGCGTCTAGACAGCACCACCTGGAATATCTCTCCATCCCTTATTCGCCTCAAGGCCTCGGAGACGGCGGCCTTGTACGAGGCGTCGTCGGTTTTATACAGGATCTTGCCGACCCTCGGCTGCTCTTCGGGCTCGGCCTCGGCCCCAGCGGCGTTCGGCAGCCCGCCGGCCACATAGGCCCTCCTGAGCAGGTTGTCGTAAATCACCACGTTCTCGGGCACTATGAAGAGCGCCCTCGGGAAGTCCCTATCGACATCCACGTATTTGGCCAATGTCGGCTCTATCTCAACGACCACATCATACGAGATGAAGCCTATCGAGATCTCGCCCCCGAAAGGCCCTCCGGACGGCTCCAAGCCTCTATATACCCTCTGTAGTTCCTCGTAGGAATTCGACGAAGTCGATAGGCGTCTCTTCACGCCCCACGCGACTATAGTGTATCTAGATCTGTCGGGGAAGCCAGGGCCCGACTCTAGAAGCGCCACGAAGCTCTCGCGGGATCTATACAGACGCCGCGCCAAGGATTTCGGGCTGGGTAGTTCCGAGAGGGGAGTTTTTACCACCCCGACGCCATTAGCCGCTAAAAACCCCACAATATAAAGTTTTATGGCTGTCATCCTCGCGACCACGACGGGCGGAAGGGAAGGCGTAGCGGCACGGGATCTCTGCGACTGTCTATACGGGCAGGGGGACGTTGAGGTGTTCTGCGAACCCGTGAGCCCCGGGGTGTTTTATGCCAAATTCAGCGATGGGTCCGCCCTCGATAGATGTCTCTCCATGAGATATTTCAAGGCCACGATAAAGAGGATTGAGCTCTACGACGAGGTCTCAACTGCGGCGCCTCCTCGGACATACGCCAGAATGAAGAGAGTAGGCAACTATATATTTATAAAGTTTTAATTCTATATATGTATATTTTTACTTCATCGTCTCTAGCGACCAGCTCCATGTTGGGGACCTCCCAATAGTAGGAAACCACTAGGGCGTCCCTCCTGAGCTCCTTGTTGAACTTGGCCGCGAGTTTTTCGTTTACCGAAGGCCACTGGAATATATACACTACATCCGCGTCTTTTAGGGGCACCTTGAACATATCGCCCCATATGATGCGGCATTTTGGACATCTCAGCTTGCATATCAACGCCCTTATGGGATCTATCTCGACGCCCACCACCCTAGCTCCGGCCTTGGACGCAAGCGTCAAGACAGCCCCGTAGCCGCATCCCAACTCGTAGAACAGCTTGCCCCTTACGTCGACCAGCGCCAACGCCCTCCCGGCGGCCTTCAGGCTAGACGTGCCGTAGCCGGCCCCTCTGCCGGTTAGATGGGGCCACAACATGTGGAGCGATATAATGAGCGCGAGCGCCAGAGCTATTGCGTAGAACATCTCCTCACCACGAGGACGCCGTCTCTGTAGTCCACCACGACAACAGCCTCGCCTACCTCCGCTCGACAGTCCTCGCATAAAGCCTTCCAGTATACTCCTCCGATTTTCACCATGCCCTCAGGCCTAAGCTCCTCCACGACCACGGCCTTCTCCCCGAGGGGCGTGGTCGGTCTAGGCGGAGGGGGCTTAAATCTTATCCTCGTATATAGGGCCCAGACATATATCGCTATAAATACAGAGGCGGAGATCGCGCCGAGAGCCAACGGTATTATGCCCAATACGCCGAGCACGATCAACAAGGCCGCCAGGGCCAGCAACAACGTCGTGGAATGTATCATGACAGCCTCTTTAGGGCGTAGCGAGTTATGAGCCAGGGGTCGTAGACGTCCTCTGGATAGAACGGCTCTCCGCGGGGCAACTCGGCTATTTCCTCAACGACTTCGCTCGGCTCCCCATATACAGCCACGACGTACTCCTCGCTCCCTATGGGCGACGCAGCCGCGAGCGCCTCGTCTATGTCGTCGCTGTTAGTTAGGTACATCAGAACCGATATACGCCAATCTCGCGCCGGTTTTTTATACGTGTATGCGTAGGCCATGGCTTGGAGCAGATATCTCCAGTCCTTAACCGACTCGGGCCTCACGGCCACCACCAGCGCGCGGCGTCCGATCGAGGCGAGCATACCCTTGTCCAGCGGCCTATCCGACCTCACAATAAACGAGATGAAACAGGCATCCGGACCGCACCTCATGCCATATCTAGGATCTATCATACACCTCTTCAAACCTAGTCTTCACGGCTGGGCCAACTCCTGCTTTAAAAATAATTCAGCTAGAGGGCCAGCTCTATACAGGAGGGCTGCCGTGAGACCCCGTCGGGAACTAAGAAGCCAGTTGCCTATGGGCGTAAGGGCTATGGAGGTTACGCAGATCTTTAGCCGTCGGGAAACGCCCGTGGGCCGTTCCCGGGGCCGAGGACGTCGATGGGGCCAATGTTTTCTTGGGCTGGATCTATTCCATGCTTAGATGGCGAGTACAGAGATCATCAAAACTTTTAATTTAGTAGTTTCATTATGAGAGTAGTTATCTGAAATTTTTATTAATCCCGGCAACAACACCAATTGATGAGGATCATAGTCAAGGGCGAGGCCTTCAGCCCCGACTTCATACCGCCGAGCCTGCCGCATAGAGAGGAGCAGCTGAGGCAACTATCTGCATATATGCGCAATTTCCTTGACAGGCCCGGCTCCTTCTACCCCAGAGCGGTCTTAGTGGGCAGACAGGGGAGCGGCAAGACCGTAACGTTGAGGTCTTTTGGAGGCTCGGTGAAGCCGCCCGTCAAGTTCGCCTACGTTTCCTGTTTTATCAACAGGACCTTCACGGCGATAGTGAGCAGTCTAGCGCAGCAGCTAGGCATAGTGGTGCCCAAGAGGGGGCTCAGCAGAGATGAGCTGGTTAATGTATTCCTGGAGCAGATGAGGGACAAGGATCTGTTCGCCGTGGTGGCGCTCGACGATGTGTTCAACTTGACGCCGGACGCCATCTCGATTTTCATCAGAATGGGCCTCGAGACCGATAGGCTGGGCACGCACAGATTCGGGCTGATCCTAGTCAGCCACACGCCCGACTTCATAGATGCACTGGATCCCTCGACCCGCGGGATCTTGGGCAAACCTATAGTGAGATTTCCGCCGTACACAAGGGACCAGATCTTCGATATATTGAGGCAGAGGGCCGAGATAGCTCTCGCATCGGGGTCGTACGACGAGGAGATTCTGAACATGATAGCGGATATAACAGGCGCCGAGGACGGGGCGGAGGACAGAGGCGACGCCAGAGTCGCGCTCGACATACTCTATAGAGCTGCCAACAACGCCGAGAACGACGGCGTGAGCAGAATAACGCCTGAACACGTCAGAAGGGCCAGCAAGGAGGTGCTGGTGGGAGTCTCGTCGGACATCTTGAGGGGCCTCCCACTACACGCGAAGCTGCTGCTACTGGCAATAGTGAGGGCGTTGAGGAGTGGAAGGCCCTACGTCATCTTCGGCGAGGTGGAGGAGATGTATAGAATGATATGCGAGGAGTTCGGACAAAAGCCCAGGACGCACAGCCAGCTCTGGGCCTATCTCGGCGAGCTGAAAAACAAGGGCATAATCGAGACGCGGCTCAATAAGAAGGGGGAGGGACTGCGCGGCAGAACCACGCTTATCTCGATAGGCACGGAGCCGTTAGACGCGTTGGAGAAAGCCATCACGTCCATGGCCGTCGAGGAGCTACGGTGATGGATGTAGACTTCGTGCTGGGGGCTAGATCGCGCATAAGGATAATCCGGGAGCTATATAGAGCGTCCGAGTTGAATACGACGGATCTAGCCAGGAGACTGGGCATAAACTACAGCCTGCTGGAGGAACACCTAGAGATACTCAAGGAGGCGGGCATCGTCGAGGAGCACCGAATAGGGCGCATCAGACTGGTCTCTCTGAGGAGGGAGCCGGAGATTCTACAGCTAGCTAAGATACTAACAGAATTAGCCGCTAAATAAAGTTTTTATATCCGTCATAGATATAGATAGATATCTGCTTATTTTATCTAATATTCTTTCATCTTTTTTAGAAAGAAACAGCAGTACGTTGAGCAATTCCGAGGAGACGTAGCCCGTAGATACGTGGAGCTCTTGAGATAGGCGCTGGACGATCAGCTCCCGCCTCCTCCTGGCCTCCCTAGAGCGAGCCAGCATCAGGATGCGTTGAGGGAATTGATATCTAAAGAACCTGGGCAATCTGGGCTTCCCCGGTACGAGCGCTACGCCCGCCAACATGATCTCGGTCATATACGGCATAAGCTCCCACTCGCCCGTCTTCTTGATCCTAGCCAATACTATGTCGGCTTTGCTTAATCTGTCGAGGGCTGTGGCAGCTACCGAGGGGTCCCTGTAGACCTTTGGTATGTTTTCGGAAGCCCAGGCGAAGAACTGCTCCCAGTCGAAGGACGGCATGAAGGATATCGACCTCGCGTCGTCGAACCAATTAGCCCTAAAGACTCTGTCAAGTACCTCGAACATGGAGAGCTGCGGATTCCTCTCGCCAACCCTTTTTATGTCGTCGACGGTCAGCACGTTCTTGCCCCCCGCGAAGAGCTGTAGGTCGTTTATGGCGGCTCTGAGGTCTCCGTCGGACGATCGCGCCAGCGCGCGCAGGGCGTCCTCCTCGCACCTTATCTTCTCAGAGCCACATATCCTCCTCAACACCTCCACTGCGTCGTCCTCGGCGAGCCTTCTAAGGCTCACCACGAGGCTTATATCCCTCAGCGGCCGGAGCCTTTGATCCCACGGATTGTTTGCCGTCATCACTATGGGCACCCTCGCCGTCTCTATCAGATCTATTATCGAGTCGAGACCGCCTAGATCCTCCTTGGGGTTCAATCCGTCCACCTCGTCGAAAAGGACAAGCCTCCCGGCGTATCCGAACAGAGATCCCTCCCTCAATCCCCGGCCCACCACCTCCTTTATCCTCCCAGCAGTTCTCACATCGCTGGCGTTAAGCTCCACCAGCTCGTAGTTTATCTCGTTGGCCAACGCGTGAACCAACGTGGTCTTCCCAACGCCTGGCGGTCCCGCCAGCAGGACCGCCCTCGCCTCAGACACCTTCTTGTCCTTGCTCTTAGCCCAAGCCTTGCAGAACTGCTCCGGCGCCTTGAACCTAGCGCATATCCAAGATGCGAGCGCGTATTTCGCCTCCTCCTGGTCTACGACGTCCCTAAACGTGCGAGGGCGATATTTCTCGACCCAAGGTAACATCACCTCTTCTTTGCCGTCGCCTTGCCCCGCGAGCCTATGGCGGCGAGCTTGACCAACATATAGGTAAGTTGCAGCTCCTCATCGGAGCCCTCGGCCAGTCTGTAGTCCACGTCGGACAGAAGTTCGGCCACGGCGACCTTGGTCTCCTCGTCGAGTTGCGCCCTCGGCAACTCCCTCTGTAGGGCCCTCAAGAAGTCGACGCCGGCAATACCCTTAACATACATCAAGCCGCGCAACTTCTCCCTAGCCTTCTCGACGTCGCCGGAGAGAGCCGTGTTGAAGACGTCCAAGATCTCGCTCGGACGCGCGGCCGACGCCACGGCCGCCACGCTCTCCTTGTCCACGGCCTGGCCGGCCGCTGCGGCCATCTGGAGCAGATTTATGGCCCTCCTCATGTCGCCCTGCGATATCTCGTATATGGCGTCCACGCCGTCCTCTGTGAGCGTTATCCCCTCCTGCTTGGCTATATACATGAGCCTGCTAGCCATCAACTCCTTAGGCATCGGAGGGAACCTGAATACGGCGCATCTAGAGATGATCGGATCTATTATTCTCGACACGTAGTTTGCCAGCAGTATGAACCTTGTGGTGTTTGCGTACATCTCCATTATCCTCCTCAGGGCTTGCTGGGCGTCCGAGGTCATGTTGTCGGCCTCGTCGAGGACGACCAGCTTGAACGGCGCCTTTCCGGCCGGGGCCGTCCTGGCGAACTCCTTCACCCTCTCCCTGATCACGTTTATGCCCCTCTCGTCCGAGGCGTTGAGCTCCAGCGTGTTCTCGCGCCAGGCTGCGCCGTACAGCTCCCTCGCCAGCACGAGCGCCATCGTCGTCTTGCCCGTGCCCGGGGGGCCGTAGAAGATGAGGTGCGGCATGTTGCCGGCCCTGGCGAACTCCCTAAGCCTGGCCTTGACCTCCTCCAGGTCGACCACCTCCTCAAAGGAGCGAGGCCTATACTTCTCGAACCAGAAGAGCTCGCCTATGGCCATGTAATTTTATTATTGGGGTGTTAATAAATCGAGACCCCCCAGCGTGCGGTATTATCTAGACGCCGCCGCGAGGCGCTCCAGCTCGTCCTTCCGCCTAATCGCGAAGCTTCTGGGGTCGTTCGAGGCGGCCGCTATTATCTCGTCGGCTAGACACTCCTCTATAGGCCTGACGTTTTTGAACGAGCAGGCGCGAGAGCCCTCGGCCATCCAGTGTATGGCCAAATCCAGCCTACGTTGCGGCGAGACGTCGACCGAGACCGAGTAGGCGATCCCGCCCATTATTATACGCGTGATCTCTTCGCGCGGAGCCGCGTTTATGATGGCATCTATATAGACTTGGAGCGGGTTTCTGCCGGTCTTGTAGTGGATTATTTCGAAAGCCCTCTTGACTATATTATACGCCTTGTGCTTCTTGCCGGCATTGCGCCCAGGTCTCATCATGAGGTTTATGAGCCTCTCCACTATGGGGATCTGGGTCTTCCCAAAACGCCTGTTCTGGAATCGGCCCTCTGTATGCGGCAGATACACCGGTTTTAGGCAGATATACCTCCTTAGGCCCGGATCCCTCACCACAACGCCGTCGTACGTCCATTTGCCGAAGAGCAGGATCTGGTTCTCATCATAGGTCCTTATGTCGCGAGGGCACTCCTCCACTATGGGCACATCTCCGACGTACTCCACCTTAGCCCCCTTAGGCAACTGCTCGCCGAATATAGTCGGCGAAGACATAGGGTGGAGATAGTAGCTGTATTTAAACCTTTAAAGGAAGGGCGGAAAAATTGGGGGTTTGTTTTTCCTTATTTCTTCTTGCCTATCAGCCTCCAGACCTTGATGCCCGTGTAGGGTGAGGTGGCCACCGCGAATATCATGGGGCCGCGGGCGGTGTTCTTCTCCACGGTCTCGTACTTGTCCGTCTCGAACGCCTGCTTAGCCTTGATGTCGTAGAACTTCAGCTTCTGCGGCATGGCGTTACAAAAATAGATATTTATAAGCTTTTCGTGCAAAATAGAATGCTGGATATTATATACCATGTAAGATAGATATTATATAAAAAGAGTAGATACGGTTTTTTCTTTAACAATTTAATACACTATTATCACCGAAGTACATAAAAGCGAAAGCTTTAATAATATTTTCCATGAAATAGCTGTTCTACTGATCGGCGGTAACCTCCTTCCTTCTTAACGTTTCTCTCATCGCATGGGCCAACAGTCTGGCTATCCTCAGAGGTTCCGGCCTCTTGCCGTACCTCCTCGTCAACAAGGCCGCGCGGTAGGCGTCGCCGGGGGGAAGACCCCACGACCTTATATAGAGCCGTCCCCCATCGGGATAGACGAACTCTGTGGGGGGGCCGAGCCTTGATATGTGCGCCAATCTGGAGGGCCAGTCCGGAAAGAGCTTCTTCACGGCCGCCTCGATGTCGCCCTCGGGCCTCTCGAATACGTAGCAGGCGGTGGGCAGGCCCGTGCTGGTCCATATGACCTCTCCGTCGATCCAGTTATAGAAGGAGACTATACATCCATCCAACATGACCATATGTACGTCCGGCCTCCTAAGCCTGCTCACGACGGCCAGAGCCGCGTCGGTCCCGTCGACGCCTCCCAGGGTGGCGCTGCCGTAAGCCACAGCCTCTATATAGCCGTCTCTACGCGCCAAAACGCCGGCGTAGATCGAGCGGCCCTCCTCCAGCCTAAAGCTTTCGGCCACCCCTATAACCCTGAAGTTTTTCTGCAACCAGCTCATCTCAAGAAAACCTTGAAGAGATCTCCCTCCCTCCATATGGCCCCCCTGGTGCACATCAAGGCACATGCGCCACAACCTACGCATGAGCTCAACAGCTCGGGCACGCCGCGCTCGCCTTGCTTCAGGGCATCGCAGTTGGTGATGAAACAGTCGCCGCATCTATCGCAGAGATCTGGGTCCACCAGATACCGGCCAGAGAATAGAGATGGGGAGTACCCCACGGTACCTCTGGCGAACAGCTCGCAGGGATCGCCCGGCGCGTTGAGGTCGACCAGATAGCCTCCCAGCTCGGCCGCCGCATGGTCGGCGCCCTTAGATATGGCCACGACAGGACCCGCCTTGTAGCCGCCCAGCAGAATCCCCCTCGCTATTGCGGATGCCGGTATTGGCTGTACGGATACATCGACGACGTCGGCCAGAGCCCGCGGCTGTATATAGGTCGGAAGCGCTTGGAAGTCCGGCCTCTCGGCCTCGTTGAAGCCCAGACACACGTCGGAGACGACTATGGGCACGTCGTCGCGTAGCTTCAGGAGGTTGTATATACAGGCGAACAACGGGAGGTACGACTTGTCGCTGGAGATGTCCCTACAACGGATCCAGCGCCTGGGCTTTAGATAGTTCTTGTTAAATGTGGAGATCCTGTAGGGCACCGCCGCGGGCTCCTCGCCGCTGTATCCCACAGGCGTCTGCCTAGACTCCGAGAACTCCACGGCCCTCTCGGGATCTCGAAAGCAAGGCAATCCGTCGGGGCAGGGCGACAAGAGCATCGCCCCCCAGACTCCGGTCTCCATCACGGCGTAGATCCACTCCCGTTCGAAGTCGCCGACGGCGAGAACCCTCCTGAAGGTTATCGAGAGCCCGTACGAGATGCCCAATGCCGCTAAATCGCCGAATTCCTCGCCCTTAACCACGAACTCTATCATGGCCGAGCCAGCCTCAGACGGCGGACTACTCTCATTAAAGCGCCTTTCTCATTGGGAAAGTCGTCCAGAGGCTTGGGTCCGTTCTGCCTAACCCATATGCAATTCTCCGAAAGATATATATTGCCTGTATTTAGATCTAATACCAATGGAAACATCTTACATGCTAAAGGCTTTCTATCGTGAATAACACATCTCCTAGAGCTTCTATCGAAAAACGGACACCAGCCCTTTATAATCCATCTATATATCTTCACTCCGTTAAACTCGCCGAGCTCCTTAAACGAGAGGCTTAAGCCCCTCCGCGAGGCCTCCTCCTCTAGCCTCAGCATCTCGTCGCGAAAAACCGTAGGCGTCTGCCCCTCGTCGCTGAAGTAGCAACAATCCGCCGGACAACCTATAGGGCATTCGAAGGGCACTCGGAGGCCGGCGGCTGTGTTTAAATACTAACTCCCGAAAACCGGATATCAATTTCCAAACTCCTCTTGTCTTATAGGCAGAAGAATAGGCAGAGATACAACACCACGACAATGGATTATAGATCTTTGATAAATAGAATATATATATAAGTAAATTAGTTAATATCAAGGTCTTATTTGCATATGCCATAGTTACTTTAACTTCTTAAAGTATGATAACCAAATTTTAAGATTTGTGATCTCTCGCTACTTACAGAAAATCATCTTTCTAAATATTTAGAGAAAACTTTAAATATAAGAAAAACACGCTCTGCCATGTCGAAGAAGAAAGAGGAGAAGAAAGAGCAGAAACAGCAGAAGAAATAGGCGTCCTATATATTTAACGTCTATATATTTAAATGTGTTTTCCTTTTTCCTCCGCCTCTTAGGCGCGCAGTATATATTCTAAGCCCTAACCCGTGCCGTAGGGGCATCCCTAGGGCCGGCTTCCGGCGGCTCTATATCTTGCCATTCAGAAGAGGTCCCCGTCTGTAAACTTAAAAATGGGTCCTATGGGGAGATCTCACATGCCTAAGGTAATCGAAATTGGGAGGGTTGTGGTCAAGGTCTTAGGTAGAGAGGCCGGCAGAAAGGCTGTGGTCGTGGATATAGTAGACGACAACTATGTCGTTATAACTGGCCCCAAGAGCCTTACGGGCGTCAAGAGGAGGCGCGTCAATGTGAACCACATAGAGCCCACGGACAAAAGGCTGGATATAAAGCGCGGGGCAGGCGATGAGGAGGTGCTTAAGGCGGTCGAGGCCGCCGGCCTGGCTCAATATATGAGGGAGCAGGTCAAGCCCAAGTTCGAGGGCGTCGTATCGGAGCTTTGATGTGTCTCTTTGCTCTAGAGAGATCTACGTAAAGGCTCCTGACGAGCGGACCGACTCCCAGTGGGGGAAAAGCCCCGTAGATAGATCGGCCGAGGAGCACGTAAGGTATTCTCTGGTGATTTTAGACAAGCCGAGAGGCCCCTCTAGCCACGAGGCAGTTGCCTGGCTCAAAAGGATCTTGGGCGTAGAGGTCGCGGGCCATTCGGGCACGCTGGACCCGAACGTGTCGGGCGTACTGCCTGTAGCGGTGGCTGAGGGCACCAAGGTCTTGATGGCGCTTTCCAGAGCCGACAAGGTCTATGTAGCTGTGGCTAAATTCCACGGCGATGTCGACGAGGAGAGGCTTAAGTCCGTCTTGAGCCGCTTCACCGGCGAGATATATCAAAGGCCGCCTCTGAGATCCGCCGTCAAGAGGCAGCTGCGCACCAGGAGGGTCTACTCGTTGGAGCTGTTGGAGCTCGACGGGAGATACGCCGTGTTGAAGATGCACGTGGAGGCCGGCACGTACGCCAGGAAGTTGATACACGATATAGGCGAGGTGCTCGGCGTCAGCGCAAACATGAGGGAGCTCAGGAGAGTCGCCGTCGCGTGCTTCCACGAGAGGGAGGCCGTGACTCTGCAAGACGTGGCCGACGCAGTATATATCTGGAGGAATTACGGCGACGACACCGCGGTGAGGCAGGTCCTTAAGCCCATCGAGGAGATAGCTAGAGGAATAGCGAAGATCTGGATCAAGGACGGGGCCGTCGACGCCATATGCCACGGAGCCCCCCTGGCGGCGCCTGGGGTCGTCAAGTTCGAGACGCCGTTCAGTAGAGGCGATCTGGTGGCCTATTTCACCCTCAAGGGCGAGCTGGTCGGCGTCGGCAAGGCCCTGGTCTCGAGCGACGAGCTCAAAAACATGGAGAGGGGGCTCGTGGCCAGGACGGACAGAGTCCTCATGAGACCCGGCACATATCCAGCCACGTGGAGAGAGAAAAAACGTTTAAATAAAAAGACCGAATAGAACTGTGGATTTGCCGGTCAGGCGCGTGGTCATCGACGCCGCCATACCTTCCAAGTACATCTCGATAGTTGACGTGGCCAGGTCTCTATATAAGGCGCGCGGCGTCAAGGCGGTCAGAGTCACTGTAGACGACGTCGATGTCGATGTGCTGGGCTTGATGATAGTGGTCGAGGGGGATGGCGTCGACGTGGGGGAGATCCAGAACGCCATAGAGAAGGTCGGCGGCGTTGTGCACTCCCTGGACGAGGTTGTGGTGGGGGATTACATCCCCCACATGACTGGAGAGAACGGTAGATGAGATACGCCGTCTTGGGTCTCCTCGACGGGATTATCACAGCGGTGGGGCTGACGTCAGGCGCCCTCATAAGCGGCCACCCCATAGGTCTCAGAGAGGCCGTAGCTATAGCGGTCGTGGTGGCGACCGTCGACGGCTTGACGAGCTTCGTGGCCGAGTATTCGCACCAGAGGGCCTCGTTGAGGGATATGGAGTATAGGATTTCGTTGAGATCTACAGGCAGGATATTGAGGTCCTTGGTCCATAGACGCGCCCTTACGCGGTCGCTACGCTCGGCGATGCTCATGTTCCTCTGGTCCCTCGCCGGCGCGTCCTCCGTGTTGATACCTGCGTCGATCAAGGCCGCGTTCGGGCTGTACGCCCTCGGCGCTGTGGTCCTGGCGGCATCGGTGGGCCTGGCCAGATCGCCGGCCGAGCTCGGCGAGTGGCTGATCATGTTGAGCGCGGCGGCCGCCATAGGCCTTGCCGTGGGCCTGTTGTCCCCCCTCGCTACGTGAGCTTTTTAAAACGGCCTCGAAAGATCCGTCGTGTCGACGCTGCCCATCGAATACATAAGGATGAGCCGTATGTTTAGGGAGCTGGTTGAAGGCAAGGAGATAGTATCCTTCGAGGTCCCCGCCCACAAGTTCTTCGCCAGGAACGAGGTGCTCTACCTCTCGACGGTCTTGGACTACGACGCCAAGAAGCTCGAGAACATGATATCGGACATGAAGTACGGAAGGGTCGTCGTGGAGAAGATGTGGGCCATCCGCCTAGATGCGGACATGTTCAAGGAGCCCAAAAAGGTGCTCCTCCCGGACCTCGCGTCGAACCAGATAGACGGCAACGTTGAGGAGGTGGAGAATGGCCATATAGTCAATATACACGTAAATGGAGTGAGGGACCTCGTGAGGATGGCCATATTCGATAGACAGAGCTACAAGGACGTCGTCATAGTCAGGAGGAGCCCTCTGCCGGCGTTGATCAGATACGCCGCGTTTGTGTAGCTCAGATGATCTCTATTTCGACTTTACGCCCTATAGACGTAAGGCCTAGGGGCCATTTCAGCCGCCCCCCCGAGCCCTCCCCCAGGCTTATGACGACGCCGCTTCCCAACGTGCGCTCCAGGGCGTCCAGCGAGTCGGCGCGGGCGGCCACCGCCCTCACCTTGCCTCCCACGTCGCGCAGCAAATTGGCGTATATGTTGGGATAATACGCGAGGAGCTCCCCGTCGTCCATCAAGACCACGTCGTAGTCTCTAAACGCCGGAAATCCCGTCAGCTTGAGGTGGTGCTCGTAGTAGCCCTCGATGTACTCGGAGGCTCCCCAGCCGTACCGCACCCATTCCAGCTTCACGTAGAGGGGGCTGAAGCCCGCTTTGTACAGCGAGAGCGAGAGGGCTCTGAGCAGAGGGGTCTTGCCCCGGCCCCCCGACACGTAGACGAGCCTTCCAGCCAGTACGTGCGACATTGCGAGACCCAGCTCGCGGGAACCGAACTGCAACCTCTCCAGAGGAAGTTCCTCGCCTAACATAGCAAGTCCCGCTCAGATGTTAATTAGAGCTCTAGACAAGATTATCGAGCTCGTCTAAGTATACTTCGCGACCCTTCTTTATGGAGATTTCTGCAGCGTCGCAGAGCTTCAAGGTGTAGACTATATCCTCAGCCGGCACCACGTAGCCGCCGCGGCCCGCCACCGCCTTCAGAAACTCCCTATCCTGAGCCAACAAGGGCTCCTCTCCCGACAGCCTCGGGCTCCACGTCCCCTCATGCTTAAAGAACACGAGGGCGTCTGTGGAGAAATCCACGGCGGCCATCCCCTCGGTGCCCACCACCTCGAACCGCCTGAACTTGTACGAGGGAGTCCAGCTCGATTCGTAGAACGACGAGAATCTATCGCCTCTGGTGAATATCTGGGCGTGGACCGCCTGCCCGTCCTCCACAAGGCCGTAGGCAGAGGCGGAGGAGGCCTTGCTGCCGACTGCGTAGAGAGCCAGGTCGAAGTCGTGTATAGTCAAGTCCTTCACAACGCCGACGTCTCCAGGCCGCTGAGGCCTCGGCGATGTGCGCCTCCCGTAGATGGAGACCACGCGGCCCAGATCGCCGAGCCTATCCCTCAGATACCTCACCGCAGGGTGGAACCGGAGGACGTAGCCCGTCGTCACCACGACTCCCCGCGCCTTGTCGAGAAGCTCGACGGCTTGTACATAGTTCTCGGTGAACGGCTTCTCCACCAAAATAGATATGCCGGCATCGAGAAGAGCAGACGCGTGGTCCCTATGCATCTTGGTCGGAGTGGCGACCACGGCGGCGTCCACGTCGGCTCTCACGGCCTCGTCTATAGACCGCAGCGGCCTCGCCCCGTAGACCTTCTCCGCCCATTTAAGCCTCCCCTCATCTATGTCGACAGCGTAGAGCTCGTCCACGAGGCCCTCAGCCGAAAGCAACTTGAAGACCCTCACGTGGTTCTTGCCCCAGCCGCCCACTCCGACAACCGCGACCTTCAGCATATGGGCGGGCCGCACCGCCAATATATATGGATTGCCCCAACAGCAGACAGCGAGAATGCCCAGCAAGCCCAACGAGCGACAGCTGGAAGAGTCCATGGAGCCCCGGCCGGGATTCTTGGGCGGGGTTCCCCTGAACCCGGGACCTCCCGCTTACGAGGTTCGCCGCGGACGTCGGCGATGGCGCGACGCCCACCCCTACGCGGGGCCAAGCCCCTGGGCGCTCCGACCGGGCTGAGCTACCGGGGCCTAGACGGCTTAGGATAGCCGGCTTATTAATGTTTTGCCGGCATAGGGCGATGCAGGTCCGGAGGTCCCTACACTGGGACAAATGCCGATATGTCCGGCGACCCAGCTGGGCTGGAGGGCAAGCGATGAGGGCAATGACGGCAACCGACCTTGCGTGGACGCTGCACAGCCTTGGCAGGTACTCGCCTGGGCGGCACTGAGATATGGAGAGCTCTACGCGTACGTCGATTCGGTTATCTTGACGCGCGAAGGAGCGAGCGCGCAGATACGTATCAAGGCGAGGGGCTGGAGGCAGAGGCGGAGCAAGGCGGAGGCCATAGATCTCGTCGCGAGCCACTTCAAGCACGGGGAATGGACACCTCTGCTCACCGCGTGGTTAGGAGATGGGGGCCGAGCGAAAGATGGTTCTATATGGTAAATACAAGCTGGACCTCTTGAGGCTGGCGGAGATCGCTGTGCGTTAGCCGATATTGAGTCGACATGTCGAGTTTAGCTGACATGTGGAGCCACGGAGCCAACGGCGGCCG
>OFEH01000008.1_pt1 | contig 76810 bp, 87 predicted proteins | sample 1521031 | NCBI WGS metagenome assembly OFEH01 (sample SAMN05518350, study PRJEB24110) | hypersaline lake metagenome | isolation source: Grendel Spring, Yellowstone National Park, Wyoming, USA | place: USA:Grendel Spring, Yellowstone National Park, Wyoming, USA | collected 2011-11-16
CTTCGCCTTAGTGAACTCCTAAATATCCTGTTCACTCACAACCCATCTAGTCCCCATTGACCTGTGGTACTTACCCAGGTGCCTATCCATCATGCTGATTAGGATGTCCCTGAAATTAGCATCAACCTTAGCACGTGCAATAATCCTAACAATATCATTCACAGTGGCAGGTTCAAGCTCAGGCACTTGACTAGGCAGCCTAGCCAACTCCTCGGTGGACAGGTACTTCAATGCACGGCAGAGTAAGTCCTCAGTAACCCTACGCTTACCATTCCTAACCATGCTAATTAAATTAATAGTGACACCCAAGTCTTTTGCACGCACACGCTTCTGCTCCATGATGTAGTTGATTATCTTCACCCTCTCCTCATTACTAATGTTACCGATGTTGATTAACTCACAGTCAACCATACAATGAATACCGCAGAGGGATATTTATGCTTTCCGTAACAGGAACCACATTGAGATGTAACAAGGTGAGTGGAAATTGAAACCAGAAGCATCATCAGTCTCTGGTGCGGGGGGTGGGATTTGAACCCACGCAGGCCTTCGCCAGCAGGACCTGAACCTGCCCCCTTTGTCCTGGCTCGGGCACCCCCGCGGGTTTGGTTGTGTATCGCAGGCTTTTAACTTTTTCGTGATTTCCAAGTCACCGATATCTATTCGATACATGAGAAGGATTTTTAAACTGGTTTTCCTTGGCATTTTCTCGATGGATCCGATATCACTATCTATAATAGTGTTGGCTCACTGGTTACTGAATCAACCTGTGGCGCCAGGTGAGGATTCGTACCTAGTGTTTACTGTGTTCAATCCAACGCAAACCTATCTGTTCAACGTAACCATCTACATAAATACATCCCTCATAAAGCCCATCTACTACGTGAACTCATCAATGAATTATTGCCAAATACCCGTGGTACCACCCGAGGGTAATAGCTCATGCATAGTCTACGTACAGGTCGACCCAAGCGTATCCATGGGTATCTACCAGGTACCCATAACGGTGAACTACACCGAGGTTAACATAACAACGAGTGTTAAGCCCCTCATTGTTTATCAAACGGTTTCCATACCCGTCACCACGTTGGTGACGACAACGCTGTACAATGGTACTCCTGTGATAACAGGTGTAAAGACTGTCCCCGTGACGATACAGATACCCGAGGTAATGGGCTCCATACCCTCGGTATCGACATCCAAGAGCTCGGAGAGTGTTAATACGAATGTTTCCATCCCGGTGCTTGGTTACGTGGGCTTTGAGGCCACGGCGATCATTGGGACTCCCGACAATGTTATCCAGGCTTTACCTGGGTCCTACGTGCCATTGACCGTGTACCTCACGAATTATGGGAACACTCCAGTGCTCAACGTCACCGTGACGTTGATGTCTCTGCCACCTCAGCTGGTGCCGGTGAACGTCACACAGCATATACCAGCCCTGCCTCCTGGACAGCCTGTGCCCGTGACCTTCTACGTCTACGTGCCTAGGTATGTTCCGCAGGGTAATTACACGGTTGAGTTGAGGGTTGACTATTTCACGGGTGTTGACGACGTGATAAACGCAACGTTGATAGTACCGCAGGAGCCCATAGTGTATATACAATCAATAGCCACAAACCCGCCCGAGGTCTTTCAGAGCTACCCAATGTCCCAGTTAATACTTAGTATAGTCAATATTGGGTCTGGGATAGCTTACAATGCTAAGTTGTTCATAAATGGCTCAGGCATAACGCCGTTGGTTAGCAACCCATTGATACTTGGTGCGATACCTCCTGGACAGCCCGTGCAACTAACGGTACCAATTAGCCTACCTGATTTGCCGGGTAATTACACGGTGAATGTCACGATAGTGTACGACGGAGGTGAGTCAATGAGGAGTTACCTACTCGATATTAGGCCCAAGGCTAACCTGGCGGTGGTGAGTGTTAATTACCCACAACCACCAAACCCAAGCCTATCAAACCTAGGTGCCCTGCTAAGTACCATAACCTCACCAACTCTCTCCCCTGGCGCTTCCAAGGTTCCAATAACAATAACGATAATCAATGAGGGACCCGTGGAGGCTAAGAATGTGATGGTTACAATATCGACAGGCCAGGTAATCCAACCACACGTATCCTCGAGCAACCCACTCTCGGCTCTGACGGCATCCCAGGCATTCATAGGTGACCTAAGGCCTGGGCAGGAGATAAACGTCACGTTCCTAGTCGATGTTGACTCAAGTGCAAGACCCGGTAGTTACCCACTGGTACTAACCTTTGTGTGGAATCAAACTGGTTCTCTATATCCATTAACGGAGTCTGTGACCACCTACGTCACGGTAAAGCCGGCACCCAACGTACTGCTCTGGATAGTGTTTTTGCTAATAATAATCGTTATAATAATAGGTGTGATAGCCGCAGTTAGAAGACGTAGGGGGTACGGTGTTAATAATAACCGTGGGTTAATGAGTAGCGCTAATAATCAACCACCAGGTGGTTACCAAGGTAGATTAGTTTCCCTCGAGTTGCTGTGCGGTGGTGATGACAAGTGCGTGGAGGTGGAGTTAATCTAGGCTATGGTGAGTACGACATTAGGTATGCATGGAGGGCTACCGCCATACTCGTTACCCTAACCCTAGTCGTGATGTATACCGAAGGTATGCTAGTTCCATCGTTGCCAACAATTCAAAAGGACATGAGTATATCAACCGCAGATGCATCCTGGATATTATCAATATACATCCTGATGGGCACCCTATCCTCCGCAATAATGGGTAAGCTCGGCGATATGTATGGTAAGAAGAGAATGCTCTTCATAACAATAATCATATACACCATAGGGGCCTTCATAACAGGCTTCTCGACGAGTTACGACATGCTACTGGTGGGTAGGGCATTGCAGGGTGTTGGTATGGCGATGCTGCCCCTAGCCTTCGCCCTGGTTAGGGAGGAGTTTCCACCCCATATGATACCGCAGGTACAGGGTTTAATAAGCGCGATGTTCGGTGTTGGCATGGCCGTGTCACTACCACTTGGTGCATACGTGTCCCAAACCCTCGGTTGGCAAGCCACGTACCACACGGTATACCCCTTCATAGTGCTTGAGGATGTGTTGGTTTATCTATACATTAGGGAGAGTAGGGTTAGGAATCCACAACCAATTGACTGGGTTGGCCTCTTCCTATTATCGACGTCCCTAGCAAGCGGCTTGGTTGCGGTCACAGATGCGCCAACCTATGGTTGGACTGACCCACTAGTAGTGTCATTATTGATATTATTCGTGCTAGGTTTCGGGGTATTCATCCTATACGAAAGTACAATACATAACCCGATCGTACCAATAAGCCTATTGAGCAATAGGAATGTCTTAGCATCAAACCTGGGCGTAACCCTAGCGGGCTTTGCATTATTCCTAATGGCTCAAGCACTCACATACCTATTGGAGTCGCCGGAACCCCTGGGTTATGACTTGTCAATACTCGATGCGGGCATAATGATGGTGCCCATGGCCCTCGTGCAAATGATTGTGGCACCCATAGCTGGTAGAGTTATAACGAATGTTGGTGCTAAGAACATAGCCGTTATTGGTTCTGCGATAGCCATAATAGGGTTGATACTCCTAACCTACACCTCATTCTACGGCTTATCTTACGTCATAGCCTCCATGTCTGTGTTGGCGGCTGGGGTTAGTATGGTCAATGTCTCGGTAATAAACATCCTAGTGTTCTCCGTGGGTAGGAAAAACATGGGCCTTGCCACGGGCCTAAACACCGTATTCAGGAACATAGGTAGTGCCTGGGGTCCTGCGGTGGCTGGTTCAGTAATGAGTATGTACCAAGCATCGGTTCTAATATCACTCAAGCCGATACTATGGATAACACTCCCCGCAAAATACTCATACCAACTAATGTTCCTAATAACGAGCGCGTTATACGCCGTAGCCATACTCGTAATATTACTGCTCGCCCAGGAAATATTCGTGAAGGGTGAGATTAGGGTCATGGAGGTCTAGGTACTCCAACCAATGAAGTAGTCCCAACCCTTATACCTAAGTGTTGAACCCCCGTAATATACACCAGAGCCCTCCTCAACCTTAGCAAAAACCTCAAAGCCAAGTCTTCTAAAATCCTCTTCACAATCACTACTTATGGAGAATATGGGTAGGAACTCCTCGCCGCCATTAAATACAACCTCCTCAATGGTTATGCCAGGTATTGACTTAATTTCCTCAGCAAAGTCATTGCTTATGGGTAGCTTGTTGACTATTACCTTAACATTACCATCCGTGGATAAGGTCCAGAGAACCTTGCCAAGCCCATCGCTTGAATCCATGCTTGCCGATATGCAATCCCCATACCTCAGCAATTCGCTTAACATATTAATTGGAGGCTCTGGTCTCCTCAGCATATTGATACCTCTCTTAACGGCATCTAGGTTTAACCAATCATTGAGCCTACCATCATAGTAAAGCTTGAAGACCAACCCTGTATATCCAAACTGTGGAATAGTAACCAAGAAATCACCGATCCTGGGCCTCCTACCTATTGTGCCAATCATGGGTACGCCAACGGCGGCCACATCTATTACGTCATCAAGGCCCTCGTTTAAATCGCCACCGAGGTATCTCACACCGAAATGCCTAGCCCCATCATCTAAACCCCTAATAAGCTCCCTAAAGTCGTCAATCCTAATATTGCCTCTCAGGGTTATGGAAACCATGGTGTACAATGGCTTACTCAACTTTACGAAAAAGTCACTAACTACTGATGCCATAACCTTCCAACCCATATCGTAAAACGTCATGAATGGCATCCTCGATGTTGATAGTGACAGTCCATCAATCTTCACGGCAAGCCTGTACCCATTAATTTCTATGTACTCCAGGTCATTATCCTCATAATAACCTATGATGTCCCTAATGATGTTTATAAGCCCAGTCTCCCCAATCCCCTTAATTACTACGTTATTCCCAACCTCCCGATAATTCATGAACCTACCCAGTACCTTGTTGTAGTATGTTATTTAAGGAGTTTTACTACTCAATAACCTCCTCAATGAATTTGAAGACGTCCTCGGGCCCACCGCTCTGTTTTATTAAATCCCATAGTCTGGAGTCCCTACATAACCTATACCTAACGATGCTCCTGCTACTATCCATCTGTAGGTAACCCTCATCATTGAGCTGCTTTAGGATGTGCTTAACGAGGGTTAAGACCACGGGTATAGCCTCATTGAATTCTGCATACTCAAGAACCTTCTTTGGCGTAAAGCTCACGCAGGTGCCCCTGGCATACTTAACGGCAACCCACAAACCCCTGGCGACCAACTCCTCAATTTTCTTGAAGTCGGCATATATGTTCGTTATTTGGGTCATTAAGTATACGTGGACTGCTGGCTTTAAAGGGCTCATGGTTAAGTACGTATACGTATTAGTCCTGTATTTCCAGGCATATTTATTACATATTTACGCCTGTAGTTACGGTAATCCGTGAATAAATGATAAATTGCGTAGTGCTTATAAATTCATAATGATTAAGTGGGGATTGAATATTAATAGCATCGTTATCAGGGCTATCATGGTTATTATGACCGAAACCAATAAATTCACATCCTCATTCTCAAGGTCGTAACTACCCATAACCCTAATAGCCCTCTCGCCGCACACATGAATGCGCCTATCAGTCATGACACCGCACTTAGGGCATTTGTATTTGGGCTGAAGCACGGCACCGAGGGCGCTATCCATAACCTCACCTAAATAACCAAGCAGTAATACAATAACCACGAACCAGAGATTAACAAGGTTAACGTGATAAATAAAACTAGTTAAGTACTGTGCGCCCAGGTATATAAGGGCTATGATCGATGAGCCGAGCAGTGAACTAACCTCACCCATTAACGTAACCCCACCAGATACGCCAGGGTCAACCTTGACCCACGGTTTTATCAGTAAGCGGGGCTTAGATTTACTTAAAACACCGAGTTCCGAGGCCCACGTATCGGCGTTCGAATACGCCATGCCCACAACCGATGCCGTTAGCAATAGCTGGTAAAGCGATGTATCGTTTGTGAGGTACGCCGTGCCCGCTAATAGTGCCAGTGTACCTGGTACTAAACCCACGGCGAGCACCTGCTTCCAATTCCTGCCCCTAATATCCTCCGCGGTACCGAGCTCCTCCTTCCTCTCCTTACCAACCCTAGTAACGAAACTGGAACTACCCAGGAAGGTGGCGAAGGGTATGATTGCCGAGGGACCGCCAATAAGGATCATAAAACCCACGAGTGCTGATGGTACTAGGGCATCCCTGGTAATTACTCTAGCCCTTAATGCGGCGTATGCCAATAACGCTGATAATACTAGTGATACTATAACGATTGTTGCGTATAAACCTACTTCATTATTAATAATTATTAATTCATGCATCAGTTAGTGGCATAGTTGGATTTTTTAAGTATTATTTCGAGACTAAATAGGGTAGGGAATGCGTTAAAAGTTGGTGATGTATTAGGTTTTTAGTGATGATACAGAGTTACGCAGAACCTGTGACGACAACTTGCCCGGCTGATCTTGTTAATGTGGAGATCCGCTAATAATAAGGAAAAGGTATTTATATTAAGAAAAAGCTGAGGCAACGATGGGTCGTAGGAGGAAAAGCCGTAAGAAGTTACTACTTAAGCCAAAGAAGACATTACCCAAGGTATTCACATGCCCACACTGCGGTGCACCTCTAGTTAACGTTAAGATTGATAAGAAGGAGGGGAAGGTCTTGGTTAATTGCGGTAATTGCGGTCTTGAGGCTGAATTCAATTACATACCTGGGTTATTACCTGTTGATTACTTCAATAAATTCGTCGATCTCTATTACCAAGGAAGCATTAAGCCAAAGAAGGAGGTAACAATATCCCTAACGCAACTAACGCCGCAAACCAACAACCCATTGATTAATGAAGGCGAAACAGAGACTAACGAAGGTTTAGGTGAGGAGAGTAGTTTGGGTGAGGGTGAGGGGGGTGGGGAGGTTTATGGCGAGGAAGGCGAGTACACGGAGGATGTCGGCTATATCGAGGAGTGATATTTAAAATAATCATACCCCTTTAAATCAACCAATGGGGGTTAAGGAGCACTTGCTGGGTAGAATCTCTGAGGTAGGTACAATACACATGACCTTACTCGATCCAGACAAGGTTAGCGCCAGGGAATTTAGGGAGTTGGCACTTATGGTTCAGGAATACGGAACCGACGCATTGATGGTTGGTGGTTCCCTAGGCATATCGGAGAGCCAATTAGATGAGTACCTAAGCATGGTTAAGGGTTCACTAAAAATACCAGTAATTCTATTCCCAGGTAGTGTAGCTAACCTAAGCAAGCACGCCGATGCAGTGTTCTTCTTAAGTGTATTAAATAGCGCGGATCCATACTTCATAGTTGGAGCTCAAATACAAGCCTCCGTACTACTAATAAAGAGGTTCAGGAACCTGGAACCAATATCGTTAGCATACATAATCATTGGTGACGGTGGTGCCGTCGGTTACGTAAGCCATGCCAGGCCCATACCATACGACAGGGATGACATAGCGCTAGCCTACGCCTATGCAGCCCAATTAATGGGTTTCGATATGATCTACCTAGAAGCCGGCAGCGGTGCGCGTGAACCCGTTAGGCCGAGGATGGTTTCTCGGGTTAAGTCTCTCGTTAATAAACCCCTCATTGTTGGCGGTGGCATTAGGGACCCCCAAAAAGCCTTTGAATTAGCGTTGTCTGGTGCAGATGCTGTGGTCACCGGAACGATAGTTGAGGAGAATCCCGAACTTCTCAAAGACATAATAAGATCCGTCCACGAGGGTGGGTTAGCAAGAAAAAACTCAGGGAGGAGAGGCTAGGAATTTCAGTAATATCACCACTATAGAAATCGCTATTCCAAGAAATATCACAGCCTGTGGACTTAGCTTTATGCGTTCTATCTCCTTAGCCTCATTGAACCTCACAAGCCCTGCTGCAATGAACGGCGACATACCCGATGTACGCCTACGTCTAGGCATTAAATTAACCATTAAGGACTAGGTTAAAAATCTTTACTAACCCTGATTGAGTGGTTCAATGTGTAGGTTGTTTTCGCGACCTTGTGGTGGTTTAAGTGTGGAGTTCCCTGTTGGGTCTTCAATAATTACCGTGAACTTAAACCTACCCTTAAGGGCATCCCTAACCCTATTCTTAAACTCTCTCAACTTACTTACGACAGCATCATCGCCCTCATTCAGAACCTCCATACTATCCGCAACATCGAGTAATCTCAGTAATAATCCTTCCATAGTTGTTATCATGGCCTCAGCCTCAGGTCCTGGATTAATTTCAAAACCCAATTCTGGACTAAACACTTTAGCGTTTTTCGACCTAAATATGTATGTCCTATAGACATCCTCCTCATCCCTAACCTCATAGGTTATCCTAGAGGGACCCCTGGAGTTTAAGTACTGTATATCGGTTCTCCTATACCCACAATTATCGCATTGATTACTATACAATATTAAATCGCCAAATACTGGGTCATTGTAAAGGATTTCCATCACATGTAATGTATCCCTACCGCATACGGGGCACCTTTCAATACCTGTGTAGAGGACTCTACCGTTAAGTCCAACACTACCTTCATCACTCATCACTAAGCCATAAATCCCTCTAAATTTAAAATCTTGCATATGCGATACCCGTATTAATGCCTCCATTAATTCGCCCAAATCCTATATTCTTAATCATCATTTAACGAAAAGCCCCTCTTTAAATCAAGACTCGCCATTATAGCATGAATACAACCGTTTTCGACTTTGGTAGGAAACATTAACCATAATGAGTTAGGGAGGTTATTCTTAATCATTATCGTAGTCATATCGCTTTCCTTCGTTGTGTGAATAATACTTAAAAGGGAGATGGTTCATTGACGTATTTCGATGAGCACAATGACACCCAGCAGATGGCTTACGGCATTAGCGATAGTGGCCATATTAATACTTGTACTATTCATAATGGGCTTTTGGCAGGCGGTTTATACACCAGGCGCTGCCCCCGTATGTGCTGCGCCATTCACGTTAATGGAAATACTGGCGCTCATAATGGCGATACCCGGCGCGCTTTTACTCATTAGCTACCTAAGTAGGGGTGAGGTGAGTGATTTATTGTTGATGGTCTTTGCAGCACTAATTGTGGTATTCTCAATAAGCCTTTATCTTTTATCCACATCCTCATACGCGGGAATATGCTGAGGCTTAAAGCTCAAAAGTAATTCCACTCCCTGATTTACTGATGGATTGCGTATTTTGTAAAATAGTAAGGGGTGAGGAGCCTGCATACATTGTCTATGAGGATGAGTACGTGGTAGCAATACTCGATAAGTACCCAGTAAATAAGGGCCACACCCTAGTAATGCCCAAGAGGCATTACAGGGATATAACTGAGATACCCGATGAGGAGTTATGTCGTGTTATTAAGATTACTAAGGCCGTTACTATAGCCGTAATGAGGGCTCTAAAGGTTCCTGGGGTTAGGGTGGTTCAGAACAACGGTGCGGAGGCTGGTCAGGTTATTTTCCACGTACACTTCCACGTAATACCAATGACAGGCCACATTAGCGGTAGGCATTACCTAACGGATGAGGAGGGTCGTGAGGTGTCATCCGTATTATCTAGGGAAATTAAGGAAGTACTTAATGATTTATGAGAAGTAACTTTTTTATTTTAATTGACGTATTATAATGCGATGGAGATATTTGGTTTAACCCTAACCCAGATAGTTGGCATAATAGGTTTATTCATTCTTGGGTTATTGGTTGGTATATTGATAAGGAGATTGCTGAGTGTAGCCCTGATATTGCTAGCCATAGTGATACTAGCCATGGCCCTGGGCTACCTAAGCCCCTCATCATTAGTCGCCCTACTTCACTACGCTGGCTATGCCCTAGCAACAGCATACGCGAAGGCCCAACAATTTATTAGCGTAATACCCTACTCCTCATTGGCATTCATAATAGGTCTTGTAATAGGCCTTATACGTGGTTGATTGGGAAGACCATCCCCATCACCAGCATTCTTCAGCCCTTACACATACCTAAGCTTCCACGTCCTTAATGCCCATAACATACACTCACCACGTCCATGCAGCAGCCCTTTAGACATAGGCAAAAGGTGAACTTCATGAAGAGTTAATAATACAGTATAGGCTTTTGGAGTTCTCATTGTTGTGAGCACAATTTCCATATTATGACATAAGCATACGTACTAGGTAGAATGATCATGTAATGCAATCATTAATTTAGATCCTAAGTTTTAAAAGCTTGATGTAGCTACCTACCCATGGACCTGGACATTAGGCGAATTGATAACACAGATTATGATAAGTGCCTTGAGATAGCCCGTGATCTAAAGGAGTGGTTCAACGAAAGAGGCATCAGCAAAATGACCATTGATCTCAGAGTTCATGAGGCCTACGGAGCGTACCTAAATGGGGAATTGGTTGGGTTTGTTGTATTAAGGTTTGAACGCAGCTTTGCCGAGATTGTCTGGATGGCTGTGAAGAGAAAGTACCAGGGTAAGTCAATAGGCACAAGGTTACTTAACTTCATTGAGTACGTGGTTAGGGGTAGGGATGTGAAGTTACTTATCGTGAAGACCAGCGGGGATCCGGGTTACCAACCCTATGTGAGAACCAGGGGATTTTACGAGAGGCGTGGCTTCACACCCATACTATTGGTCGACCCATACCCAGATTGGGGTGAACCCATGATACTCTATGCCAAGCCGATTTGCTAAAGCGAGGCTCCGCGTAAATCCATGATGAGGTTGGTGAACCCTAGCCTAGTCATTATTCGCCAGGTTACGCGACTAGAATAGGTACATTAATTAAGGATCGGCTTAAGTATTGATTAGTTTAGATACGTTACCTTAAGGTTTGACCTGTATAGAAAATCAAGGAATGAATCGAATGATTTGCTTGAGGCTCTTGGGCTATAGACCATGGCCTCGTTATTACTTAGAAATACGAAACCAGTACGTGAAGGCAATTCCTCAGTGTGCCTCCTCATCAATTCAGCAAATTCATTACTAGGGCTTGTACCCACGACAATAACCCTCTCCTCACGTGAGTGATAATCCAAAAACCTCCTGCTTGGTATTACCCAGGGACATAGGAGTATTAGTTCCCTACCACCCTCACCAAAAACCGTGTACACAACACCGCACCTAGCAACCCTACTGTACATGTATTGGCCATGGGGGCTCAGGATCCTCTTAAACGACCTGGCTGCTGAATCCTTCATCTCATGAATTAAGGCCCTAACCGCCTGAACATCAATTGCAGGATTAAGTATTAACTCGCCCACTGATCCGTCCAGGAGGCCATCGATCCTAGTTCCCGTAATAAGTTCTCTAAAATCCATGCCATAAATAGCCCTAAATAACCAATTAACTGGTCTCGCACCAAAGACGGCAGCCTCCACAGCTATCAACTCCCTAATGTTGGCACCACTGAGGAGTTCCTTCACATCAGGTATTGTTATGTCCCCGGAGATCTCGAGAAGCCTTGGGATTAGGTATTCAGGTACGAACAATACGTCCCTGGACCTATGCATTAGAACCCCAGCCCTTATTAAATCCTCGACAATGTCCTCCGCGAAACCCATGAGCCTAAACTGAACCCTTAGCACAACCTCACGTCCACCAAGCTCCATGTACCTGGCTAGGGCATAGGCGGCGTTGCCGAACCCCCTAATCCTACCCATAGCGTGGTCAGCCAATAATTCGTAAAACCTCCTAACCTCCCCATCAGCCCTATCGCCCAATGATGATAGTAAGCCCCTGGCCTGATTACATATTTCCAGGTAATCATTACCGTACCTAAGGGTTGCATCCCTGATTAATGCCTCATCATCCTCATCAACGTAATTAAGCAACTGGTAGAGGCATTCCAAGGTCTCAGCGCTACTTTGATTCAACACACCAACCCCCTTGATACCAACTGAATTAGCGCCCGGCTTTTAAATGCGTATTACTACATAGCTCATGTGAAACCCCACGAGTACAAATTCGTAGTACCACACGAGCTAAGTGAAGTAATGAGTATAATACGTGGTTTAAGCACTGTTGATGAGGTAAAGGTTCCAACGTGGGAGTCGAGTGGTCGTGTACTGTCTAGGGACGTGGTGGTGCCAATCGACATACCGCCAATGTCTAAGGCGGCCTATGATGGTTATGCCGTGAGGAGTGCAGACGTGGTTAAGGTACCCATTAAATTGAGGGTGGTTGGTTCAGTTAGCATAGGTACGGTACCCAATATTGAGTTAGGGCCCATGGAGACGGCATATGTAACGACTGGTGCGTATATACCGAGGAATGCGGACGCCGTGGTACCGGAGGAGTACGTGGAGATTGTTAGTGATAATGAGGTTTTAATAAATAAGTCAATAAAGCCCTGGGAAAATGTAGATCCAGCAGGGAGTTTCGCCAGGAAGGGTGAGGTCGCGCTTAGGGAGGGTACGGTGATAATGCCCTGGGACGTACCAGCCCTACTGGAGCTCGGGATTGGCGAGGTGTGGGTTAGGAGGAAGGTTAGGATTTACATAGTGGCAACGGGTTCAGAGCTTGTTGAGGCTAAGGAGCCCAGTGATGTAATTAACGCTATAATCAATGGTAAGGTGGTGGAGAGCACGGCGTCCATGATAAGAGACTACATCAATGTTTACACACCATACGCAGAGGTTGTGGGTAAGGTGATAGTACCCGACGATCCCGAGGCCATCAGGAACGCCGTGACTCAAGGCATTGATAGGGCCGATATAGTGATAACCACGGGTGGTACAGGGCCTAGTGGGGTTGATTATGTCTACGAAGTCACCCAATCACTAAAACCACAGGCATACGTGAGGGGCTTAAGGATGAGGCCAGGGAGACCCACAGGCATAGCCGTACTGAGTAGCAACAAGGTCATCATCAACCTCTCGGGGCACCCAATATCCACACTAAATGCGCTCACGATAATCGTTAAGGAAGTGATTAAACAGATGGCTGGCGTTAAGGTGGATATGCCCGAGCCCAGGGTTAATGCAAGCCTTGTTAAGGGCCAATTGGGTGATGAGGAGTTGGCTAGGCAGTATAGGGTTAGGGTTACGAGAAGGGGCAATGAGTACTTAATAGAGGAGATACCAAGGCAGGGCAGTTCACTAACACATACACTGCTCACAGTTAACGGGCTAGTATTCACAGGCAAAGGACAAATAATCAAGGAAGGCCAACAAGCCGAGGTCCTACTCCTAAGACAACCACCCAGCATAGACACCGAGAAATAACACGTAATGAAATAAACACACTATAATATACCCCGTAACCTCTCATCCCGATGTCCCTAATCACCCAGTCATCCTCGTTGGAACTACACCCATCCTCGGGCATCAGTGCCCAATGTACATGAAGCCGGCATCCAAACCCCTCACAGCGAGTCCCACCCGACGTATAGGTTTTGTATTTGTTGGTCTTACCTTACGTGAAATATCCGTTAAGGCAACTATACGCCAAACCCGCTCTGGCCCACTACGATAATAAGCTGATCAAGGGAGAATTCGAGGAACCCTACAAATAAGCAACGTATAAAAGAACCGATATAAAGAGAAACCACGTACACGAAATCACAACCCAAGCGACCCACAAACCGCACACGAAGAAAAACTTAAAACACCCAGGCAAGATAAAACCGTAACCCCCCGATAGCTCAGCGGTAGAGCGACCGGCTGTAGTCAGCCGCCGTGGCGACATGGGAAAAAGCCACGGCTAGTGGAAACCGGTAGGTCCCGGGTTCAAATCCCGGTCGGGGGACCAACGAATTTTGTTCTATGTTTCTCGGGTTTGGTTGGGAGAATTTTTAACCCCCGTGGGTGTGGGTTTGTGAGGCTTTTCTGTGAGGTGCTTGGGTCGTTGCTTTTTGTGCTTGTTTTGTCTTGGTTGTGATTTTTCGGGGTTTTGGTTTTGTTTTTGGTTGGATTATTGCGCCTTGTCTTGTTTGTTTGTGGTGTTTGTTTTGCGATGCGTAGCGCTTTTAAACTGGGGTTGTTAATTGGGTTTAGCCGGGTCGTCTAGCGGCCAAGGATGGCGGGCTTTGGACCCGTTGACCCCGGTTCGAATCCGGGCCCGGCTACCACTCCCATCCTTCTATTTCTCTAAACCGTGTTACGGACAGTAGGAGCATATCGTTATTAGTGCTTCATTTGCGTCCTTTGTGTATTCCGTTTATGGCTGTTTTAGACTGTTTGCCTAGTTGTAGGTTACTTATGGTTGATTACGCCCTTTAGGTTTCACTTTTTATATGATTTGCAATCCTCAGAGCAATAAATAATTAGGCGTAGGTTGCGTTGGTGTACTGTGTGGCTTTTGAGCAAAGCGGCATATTGTTAAACCAAGATATCCTAAACACTAATTGATTCTAATCTTGAATCTAAGGTAGGCTATTAAAGATAATACGTCCTTACCTTAAATACTATAATAAATACTATCCCTTAATACTGATGCGGCACTGACCTATCCATCGTTTGACTTGGTCAGTGTTTTCTAAATTCTCTTTATTATTTTTATATCTAATACAATGTTAAAAATAATTTTAATAGCATTTATATTGTATGTTCATATTTTATATCTCGATTATTACATAGGAGTAACGCTTTAAATATTGTGCAGATCGCATTATATTGTATGGTTAAGGTTCAGTGGGCTCCCGAGCATTATAAATGGCCTCCCAGGTCGGGTAGTGCAATAGCCTCTCAGTTCATTGGTTTTATGCTTGATGCTTATGATCTAACCTTTGTTACGGCAATGACTACAATACTGGCTGCTGTATTAATGCCACCAACTCTGTCTAAGTCTGTTGTTGGTTATTACCTAACGTTGCTGGGCTATGCCTTCACGATGATTGCTAGACCCGTGGGTAGTGCATTGTTTGGTAATTTTGCTGATAGGATTGGTAGGAGGGATACGCTGATGATAACGATATTGGGTTATGGAGTAATGAGTGCGGTGACCGCAGCCATACCAACGTATGCCCAGGTTGGGTGGGCAGCCTTCTGGATCTATGCCCTAATTAGGTTCATACTTGGTATATTCGTTGGTGGCGAGTACGCGGCTGGTCACCCATTCGCCATGGAGTACTCAGCACCTAGGTGGAGGGGCTTGGTTAGTGGTATTATTCAGGGTGGTTTCTCATGGGGCGTGGCGTTGGGTGGTCTCGTTGTGGCTGCCTTTACTGCGGTATTCGGTTTACACGCCATGAAGGCATACGCCTGGAGATACGTGTTTCTAACTGGGTTAATACCGGCGGTTGTTGCATTCATAATTAGGTACACGATGCCTGACACGCCAATCTTCACGGAGGCTAAGGAGAAGGGGCAGCTCGAGAGGATACCCTTCTTCAGTATATTCAAGCCGCCGGCACTATGGACCTTCCTACAAGTGCTTGTTTTCATGACTGGTTTATTCTTCAGTTCCTATTCAATGTTTGATTTTGCTGTGGGTATATACACAAGGGCTGGTTTACCCGAGGGGTTGGCCAGTTTCTACTATGGTATTATGGGTATTTTCGCAGCAATTACAGTGACCCTATGGGGCTTAGCCAGCGATTTTCTTGGTAGGAGGCGTGCATTAATAATCTCCGCAATAGTATCCGCGGTCTTGGCTGTACCTGCGTATTACCTTGTTTACTACAGTGCGGTGGTTAGGAGTGTGCCCTTACTAGTCCTTGGTGCCTTCCTGATGGGTTGGTTGTCACAGTGGCCCTGGGGTTTAGTGCCGGTTTACTTATCGGAGCGCTTCGCAACACAGAGGAGGGGGAGCGGTGTTGGGTTCGGATACAGCTCCGGTATTTTCATTAGTGCCTGGATGCCTTTATACTCAATACCGCTTTATGGTGTGTTTTACTTTATCGAAGGTACTAATATATGGTTTACCGCAGCCTTTTGGCTAATTCTTGCGGGTATTGTCTATGGTATTGCAGCTGCTATAGGCCCTGAGACCATAGGTATTGACTTGAGAATTGTCAAGGAAAGGTAAATGTGCCTTTATCCTCATTTATTAGAATTAAAACTAACTATCTTTTTACTTTCATTTCTTCTCAGGTGGTGTTGCCATACCTCAAGCCTAACATGAATGCCTTTATGTTTCTATCAACGTCTCTCCTTATGTTCATCTTTATTGCCTCCTCAATAATATCCTGCGGTATGTATTGGCTTAGGTTCATGATTGAGTATAGGGCTCCTAGCATTACCATGTTTTCATAAATCACATTACCAAGTTTGACGGCGTCCTCATAGGCATTTATGAAATACACATTCTTAATGCTGCTCCTGAGCATGTTCTCCAACTCCTCAATGCTGGGTATTCTCTGCTTGGTTGCCGGTGGTCTAATTAACCTCCTATTTACTATGAAGGTCGTGTTTTCATTAGCGTAATTAACAGCTCTTAATGCCTCGAGTATTTCGAATGCTACGATAACGTCAGCGCCATTCCTCGGTATCAACGGTGCATCCACATCGCCGATCCTCACGTGCACATCCACCGAACCACCCCTTTGGCTTAATCCATGGGTTTCGGCGATTAATGCCTTATAACCAGCCCTGAGCGCTGCATCGCCTAATACCGTTGCGAAGGTTATTAGACCCTGCCCGCCAACACCAGCCAAATACATGCTCAGTCTCATTACCCATCACCTCACATCCTGGCCCATGCACTTAACCAGTTCTTGACATCACCCTCGGGCTTTATCGCGTTGTATGGGCATACTTGGGCGCATACCGAGCATCCAACGCACATGTACGGGTCTATCCAAGCCTTCCTACTCTCCAGCGGTATTAGTGCCGGGCACGCTATTAGGTTGTAGCATATACCACATGCTTTACAGGCGTTTTCATCAACGTAGTAACGAGTTACGTAATTCCTAAACAATCTAGTTGCCTCGAGCGCACAACCCCTCTTCATAACTACCACAGCCACGCCACCCTTCCTCACCACATTCAAGGCTTCGCTGATTACTTCCTGAGCCTTCTTTACCTCGAATGGGTCTACAGTACTCACATAATCGGCGCCAAGTGATTTAGCGACCTCCCCTATGTCTATCTTGTTTGTTGGGTTTGGTTGACCCCCTGTCATTGCCGTGACCCTGTTGTCAAGTACCATTATCAGCATGGGGGTTTTGTTGTAAATGGCATTAACCAATGCCGGCAAGCCTGCATGGAAGAATGTTGAGTCTCCAATTATTGATACAATAACCTCTTTCCCACGTGTGCCGTGATAAATACCCATACCAAGGCCCAATGAGCTTCCCATGTCAGTTAACGTGTCTTGTTCGTTGAATGGATTATTGATTCCAAGGCTATAGCACCCAATATCACCACTAAAGATAGGCTTAACGCCCGCCTTTGCCGTGCTTATCTTTAATTCATAAAATGATGCCGTGTGCGGACATCCAGGGCAAAAGACAGGTGGTCTGGGTGGTGGTGCATAATCAACCTTGATTGGGTGGTTTGACAGTAATGGATTGTTGATATCGAGCGCTTTAGATAATCCGTCCATTACCGAGTTCATTGTTAATTCGCCAACCCTATTGAATAGATTCTCAGCCTTACCTAAAATAGGCACCCTAATACCCTCTTCGTAAAGTAATGCCTTCAATTGCTGTTCAACGACGGGATCCCCTTCCTCAATAACGACCACCCTATCCGCCCTGGATACGGCATTTAATATCGTCTTTCTGGGTAGGGGTACAGGTGTAGCTACGTTTAACACACTTGCCTTAACACCATAGTTCTTAACAGCCTCGAGCGCGTATGTGAACGCAACACCACTGGTTATTATGAGATTCCTATCGCCCTCAATGTAATTGTGCGGTAATTGATCCACATCTTTCTCAATAGTGCTCCATCTCTTTAGTAATTCATTCTTAAGTGTACGGGCATTTGCAGGAATTAATGCATGCCTCCTAGGATCCTTAACGTAACCCTCAGCATACCTCGGTGTGGCTGGTGAGCATACCGTGACAGGACCCCTAACATGCGAAACCCTAGTCACACTCCTCAGGAGCACTGGGTGCGAGTGCGCCTCACTGAATTCTATGGCGTTTTTTGTGAAATCCTTGGCGCTTTGTGGGTCGTATGGCTCGAAGACCGGTATGTAGGCGTGAATACCAACCCACCTATTGTCTTGTTCATTCTGGCTCGACCACATGTTTGGGTCGTCTGCTGTGACTATGGCAAAGCCGCCTTTAACACCTGTATATGCGCTTGACATTAATGGGTCCATGGCTACGTTGAGGCCTACGTGCTTCATCGTGACGATAGCCCTAGAACCCGCTAAGGCAGCGCCGTATGCAACCTCGAAGGCGACCTTTTCATTGCTGCTCCACTCGGCATACACGCCAAACTCCTTACCATAATCAATTAGGTACTCCATTATCTCGCTTGACGGTGTGCCTGGGTAACCAGCCGCAACGGCGACACCGGCTTCCAACGCACCATGGGCGATGGCGTGATTCCCAAGCATTAGTTTAATAATACAATTGTTCATCAAAAATCACAAGTCCTATTTAAATTAAAGCCTTTCTCCTAGTACTTAATAATTTAGCTAGTGGTATATTTATTATATAGTCCTATATTGATCAGCCTAGAATGGACTCCTCATCGACTCGGCATGTCTAGGGTTCATCACCTATGTTTTCTTGTAATACAAGTTTATATTTTTAAGTCATATTGGCTAGAATCGCGCGTTTCCAGGTATTACATTAGTTATTTTAATTGCTTATTTAATATTACCTTTGTTTCATACACGATACCGTGAATAACATGAGGAAGAACCTAGCAATACTCCTACTAGTACTAGCGGTAACAGTATCGGTAATAGTTATGGCTACTCAATACCAGGTCTCACCTAACGTGAACGCACCAACTACGATAAACCAGCCATACTATGCAATACTTGAATACATTGATTACATAAACACAACAAGGACCATAACATTGGCGCCAGGTCAATCTATGACGATACAGGCACCACTACCTCCAGGGCCTGGTTATACGCTTAGTTACATAAAGGTTAGTGTTAATCCACCCTCCCCAGCCCTGGTAATTAGCGGCAATGGCGTGATGTATAGCAAGAATGAGATAGGCGCAATAGTTAGTGCATACACGAGTAGCAATCAATTAGCCATAGCAAACGCCGGTAATCAACCACTTAATGAGACGGTAACGGTAACATACGTATTCGTGAAGGAGGAGTACGTTGCCCTAAATACATCAGCCACCTCATTCACGCTTGGGATAACGATACCTGACGAGTCAATACAGTACGTCACGCAGCAGATCGTCGAGCTTTCAATACCGAATTACATGCCATTCGAAATAGCGAGCATAGCGTTACCTAATGGCACAACGCTTGCACAGCTCGTTTCTGAGTGGAGTCCCCTAGCTAATTACATAAAGATTGAGCCCAAGTACGTCGAGTTAACAGCCAACGAACTACCTCCTGGCCAGTACGAGGTCACGATTAACTACGGTAATGAGTATATAATGCCGAGCGCCATGCTCATAAAGGGTACGGAGTTCCTGAACTACACGGTTAATCCAGGCCAAACCCTTGAGATAACAGGTTCTGAGTTTGGTGTACCACCTGGTTGGAACCTGCTTGGTTACATAGTTGCGGTGTACACAGTGCAGCCCCTAGTCGTTGGAGAGCAGCCTGGGCACTTTGAGATAGTCGCGAATAGGGTATCGCCTGTTTCCCTATACAGCACGCTGGTGCAGGTCAGCGGTATAAGCTACCTACTGCCTCCATTCATTAGGTTTGCACCCATGTTCGGAATATACATAGTCTATGACAGGTACTTCGAGGTTGTGGATAACCTAAATGTCCCATTGGTGGTTACGTTCATGCCGATAATATACAAACCAGCAGGTCAATGGGTCAATGGTAATCTACAGGTTACCGTAACCGACGCCGACGTTTCCAGCGGGTTGTGGACAGCATTAGTTGTTCAATTACCAGAGATAGCGCACATATACAAGATAGTTACGCCAAGTGGCACGGTCTACACGGGTCTCGTGAATTCCGAAATACCATGGGGATCCGCAGAGAGGCTGGTCTCGATAAGCCCTGATGGTTCTCAAGCATACATAGCAGTCTCAACACTCGGTGTTAGTGAGACTGGTACATACATGGTGTATGTTAATTGGACACCAATAACAATGCACTTCGCCAATACACTGAATGCACCAATAAGCGGCGTTAAGGTTGAGGCTTTGGTCAATGGATCGTTGGTGACAACGGCTGTTAGCGGCTCTGATGGCAATGCGTACATAAGCATAAACGAGCCAACGCCGTTCACGGCAGTTGTGTACTATGACAATGTGCCGCTGTATTACGTCAACGTTAACTCATTAATTAACCAACCAATTGGTGTAACCATTGGGTTATACAACGTCACGGTGCTGTTTGTTGGTGCCAGGAGCCAGGCTATATCCAACGCGAAAATAACACTGTATAGAATCGGCACAGGCCCGACTCTTAATGGAACAACGAGCGGCATGGGTACTGTTGAGTTCACTAATGTATTGGGTGGTACATACCTAATTACTGCCCAGTATGGCAACCTGAAGTACAGCGAGTTGGTTACGATTAATGGTAATGACGTGATAACAATAAAGTCGGACATATTAGCCATAATAGATGGATTCCCAATAACAACCATTGAGGCATTGATAGGCACCTTGGGCTTAGGTGGTGCTGCAGCAATAGCCTTTGCATTTGCCAACGGTAAGAAACAACATAGGGATTACGAAGTAGTAACCATGTAATTATTATGGGATTAATTTACTCAAAATTAAATTAATTCTCTTTGTGTCTCCTCTCGTATTCAATCCTTAACTCTCTGGCTAGATCCATGACCCTATTTAACAACTCATGCTTTACATCGAAGATATTATGCAGCATTATTAACCGCCTATACTGCCTATCAAACCTACCGTACTCCCTCCTAACCCTATTGTTCAGCCTCGACCTCATCCTCTTGAGTAGGTTCTCACCGTATGTCAATAGCCTCTTATCCTCAACCTCCAATCTCCTGACTACCAGGGGTCTTACTGCTCTAAACTGCTCATCAGTGAGCTCAACTATTGCGTATGCGAACTCGCCCTCAAATCCCCCCTCCATTATCTTCACAAGTTCGTCCTTAATACTCATTATCCTACCCTCCAAATCCTGCCTTGCATGCCAGGATATCATAACCCCACTCGTAATCTCGAGACCAACATCGCCCAGTTTCCTGTTCGCTAATTCCTTCACCTCATCATTACTTGCGTATATGATCACCAATGCGTACTGCCTCATCGATATCTTGAGTATGTTTTTACAGCATTAATTATTAATTCCTTTATTGCTGAATCATCAAACCCCTTACCTACGAATATCCTTATGGAAATCAACTCCCTCCTCACCCCATCATCATAACCGACGAACTCCCACTTGAGGTTGTTTATGACTTCTCTCCTATACATTAACTTTACATCCCCAATCTTTAATGTCTCATCTATGGGTATGTCCCATGGAGAAAGCACATCTATGCTAAGCACACTAACCTCATCATTAATGCTAATCAACCTGGCCAATGACACATTGCCGCATAGGTATTCCCTAACCCCATCCCAATCCCTAACGGTTATCTCATTACATTCCACAGCTCTCGAAACTCAACACCACTTTTAATGCATTGTTTTATGAGTAAGGTTTATATACTGAGTAGTGCTTGAAATACATGATTAACATGTCTAGCAGCGGTGAGGAGAGTAGTGAGAGGAAGACTGTGACTATAAGGGGGTTAAGTACAGACATTTATGACAGAATAAGCAAATTAGCCAGGGAAACAGGTACGACAGTCGGCGAGATAGTTAATGACGCACTCAGGCGATACATAGCAACGCTGGAGAATATATCTAGGGCTATTGATAACATGATAAGGGCTGGCGATGTGATTGTAATAAGCGGTGTCTCGTCATTAACGGTTACGAGGGCAGACCTGGAGACCCTGGAGAAACCCGTCATCTTCAAGGATATGGATGAGCTGGTGTTCGCAGACGATGTAACCAATGATTTAATAAAGAATAAGGTGGCCAGGATAGTCAACGTCAACACAGTCTATACACCAAAGTCCGTATCCACACTGCTAATAGCATCAAAGAGCGAACTTGTAAAGAAGATAGTGCCCAAATGATGTTAACCCTTTAATACTTCACACATACTTAAAATCCACGTGAACATTCTTGTTGTTGGCGTTGGAGCAATGGGTCTAAATCACGTAAAGGTCTTGAATCAACTAAAGAGCAAAGGCCTTGTTGAGAAAATATATGCTGTGGACGTTGATAGGGATAGGCTCATGATCGCAAAGAAACATGGCGCGGATATGGTATTTACAGAAATAAATGAGGCAATAAAGTACAAACCTGACCTAGGTATAATAGCCGTACCCACAAACCTCCACTATAGGATCGCTAAAGACTTAGTAAAACATACCGATCTACTCATTGAGAAGCCCATCACGGAAAGATTAAATGAGGCCTTGGACCTATATCGTGAGGCACGGGTTCTCGGTAGGAAGGTGCTGGTGGGGCACATAGAGCGTTTCAACCCGGTATATAAGGTATTACTTAATGAGGTTAAGAACGATGTACCAATACATGTAGAGTCAATCAGGGTAGGTTCATTAAGGGGTAACCCGCGGGCTTACGGTAATGTGCTCCTCGACCTCGGGCTTCATGACATAGACCTCGTGTTAGGAATGCTCAATGAGTATGATGTTAAAATCATGGGGAGAATCCTGAGGGGGGATCCCATAACTTCGGCGTGGGTCATGCTAGGGCTTGGTGATGCCACATACGTACTACATGCATCGTGGGATTACGAGGTCAGGGTTAGGAGGCTCACCGTATTGCTTAAGGATAGGTATTACGAAGCAGACCTATTAAACAAAGTTCTGATGCGTAACGGCGTAAAACACACCGTGGAGAGCGTTGATCAATTGAGCCAGGAGTTAATGCATGCTATTGGGGTGATAAGGGGTGTTGAGAAACCAATAATTGGCATTGAGGAGGGTATCAAGGCATTGGCTGTGGTGGAGGGTATAATCGCAGGTGAGGAGAGGATAGACCTAGGCAAGGTTTTAGGTTGAGTAGTCAATTATCGATTTAACCCTAACAATATACCTAGCAGCCAGCTCCTCAGCCCACCTAGGCATCCTCAATGTGGTTATAACCTCCCTAACCAGGGATTCTACGGCATCGCAATCATCGGCACCCTGATCTCTGCATATCTTAACCAAGTACTTACTCCTAGCCTCGAACAAATCCCTATCCATATCTATCCTATTACAGTCATGGTCGTAGCTCCAACCCCTCCTTAAATCACGAAGGTGCAAAAACAGGTGGGCAGCAACCCTACCCAAATCCATTGGGCCAGTCATAACGTACATGCCCTCCTTAATACTATAGCAGCTACCACGCCCCATGTAAATATTAACCATACGATATAAGCAAGGAGACCAAGTCAATAAAAAACATGTAGTTATTAAGCAGGATACTAACAATAACAGAAATTATCAACATCAACAACCTGAAAGACGGCTAACCAAAGGCAAAGTCCTGGTGGGCCCGCCGGGATTTGAACCCGGGATCTCCCGCGATCCCAAGCCTAAACCAGCAACGTGAGGCAAATGCGGGACTACTGTCCCTGGGCATCCTACCGCTAGACTACGGGCCCATTTTTGCTTTGATCTTTTCGGTTTTTAGGTTTTTCTTTATGGGTGTGGTCTCGCTAAATTGCCTTGGTAAGGATTTCGGTACACGATAATAAACAACAAACCTCGCCCTTTAGGGCTTGGGTTTGGGTGAAATTTAGGTGGCAGGCGCAGGTCATGTACAAACCTTGGGTGAAACGCTTCATAGCCAGGTAAGGCAGCAACACCCAAGATCCCAGGAAAAACCCAACCCCCAAAGCAGGAGGGAGGTCGGTTCTACCGCTCACTTAACCATGTTTCCATACTTCTTCATGCAGTATCCCAGTGCTATTCGTGATATCCCTTTTCACGCACTTCTTGTCATGTAGCCAATTGGTTAAGTGAATTTTTAGTTACGCTACGAGATTTTCTTTGTTATTTTAGGTAAATTGATGGTACTTTTTAATAATGGTCTGTGGCTGTTCATAAAGTCTGGCAATGGGTAGGGAAATAAATGTTGAGGGTCTTCCATATAGAACACGTGTTTACATAAACAACCAAGTGCTTCTTCCCTCGGGATTAATTAGGTTGCTTGGTATTGAGGATGCGCTGTATGCAGATATAATTATTAAGCATGGGGGTAAGGTTATAGAGATTAGGGGTGTTAGGTTGTTGAGGAATAGGCGGGCTATGTCGAGGCAGTTTACGATACCCAGGGAGGTTAGGGATAGGTACGGTATAAGGCCTCTTGATGAGATTGAGATAGTTAATGTTAAGCCCGTGAGTTTCGTAAATATTAACGAGTATGGTGAGACACCGAGCTAGTCCTTTCCTTCTCTCTTATTTTTACGATGCTTATGTAAAGCACTATTGCCGCTGGTATGTAGTATAGCGGTAATCCTCCGTGTATTGGTATTGTGGGGTATGTGAACATGTGCAGACTTCTTATGTAGCCCCAGGAGTGCGGTATGTGTCCTATGAAGAGCCAGAATGCCGCATCCTCGCTCCATACAGCCAGGTCGGCGGCGAATAACCACTGCCAGAGGTCGCCGAGTATTATCCAGGGTATTGCCAGTATTATGGCCACGCCCAACCTATACATCCACATGCCCAACCATGGGTGGTAATGAACTAGGGCTAAATACCAGGAATTCGTTGGATCGTGATAGATTGCGTAAACCAACTCGGGCAGTATCATAGACTCTATTATGGCATAGCCAATCCCGGTCACGATGGGTGGCACGGTTAACTTTACCCAATTAACCATCTAAATTGAAGAGCGAAAGCAACGATTTAATTAACCTTACTACCTACCCACCAATCACTGTTTTCGTGAACCAAAACCTAATGCCCTGGCTCCTAAGCCCTCTGAGTATTTCCTTGAGTATGTCCTTGTTTGCTAAGTACGCCTCCTCAATGGGTAACAACCCCTTGCCCTCAATCCTGCCCCTTAGCACGAGATCGGCTATTATGGCTGCTGTGAAACCAGTCAGCCTGGCCATTGACGTGAAGCCACCCTGGGCATAATCCACACCCTCGAACCTGACCGCCGCCACCTCACCATCAACCCTCCCCCTAGCCTCGACAACGGTTATCGAGAAGTCGTTGGAGCCTTTCTCCAAGACTCTTGAGAGTACGTGCTTGGCATCCTCCATGCTGTTAAGTAGGCCGAGATCCCTCAGGGTTTTCATTACCTCCAAATGCCTCCTCCACCTAATGGTTCTCTCGTAGGCATTACGTAGGGTCTTGAAGTGCTTTGGCAATGTGACCAATAGGGTGCTAAGGCCGTCCGTGTAGAACTCGGCGAAGTCACCGTTTACTAGCCAAGTCGAGAAGCTAAAAATCTCGCTTAATGGGTCGACATTAACCACCCTGCCATCCCTAATAATTGTGGCCGGTCTTACGTACTCATCGATCGTGCTCTCCAGTGAGAATAATAGCTCGTAATAAAGCGGCGGTTTCGGGTTCGTGGGGTTACCACCAACGTGAATACCAACCTCCTCAACCTCCTCCAACTCGCTGGCAGCCGCCATAGCCAGCACGTTGGTTAAGCCAGGCGCCCAACCGCAGGCTGGAACCACCATAGGACCACCCACCAACTTACTGGCCATCGCCTCATCGTATTTCCACATGAATATTAAGTCAATTATGGGCTTCCCATAGTCATGAACCCCAAGGACTACTTGGTCAGCTATGGATTGCGGAACGGCACTGATCACTAAATCATTATCCCTGGCAATGAGCCTAAGGGCATCTGAATCCCTAACATCAACCCTAACAGCGTTAATACCCATTCTACGGGCACGTTCCACGGCATCCTCACTTATGTCGTAACCATTGATTACATACTTGGTATTATTAACTAGGTAATGAACTATCGCCTGACCCATAGGACCCAAACCAATAACGCCAACGGACGCCACAAAAACAGTGAATCAAGCGACTTTTAAAATGCTTAATGCCCAAATAATGAGGGCTTAGTTCCTACGAATTATGATTATTATTCTAATGATCATGCCATGGCAAAATTTTGCCATAATTCAACTTCAGCATTAAATACTAAAATATTATTCATCAGATCTCGTAGTGATTTTGTTATTATTTTATTCCTTACCCTCCTCCGTACTCACGTAATAGTAGTACTCACCAATCTCTCTCTGTAATCTATCTAGGTATGAGTTCCTCTTGTTTATTCTGGGTCTACCGACCTGTGGCTCCCTCCTGAAGGTTATGTCCTGGTTCTTGAGGAATTCATTCATGCCTGTTCTCAGGTCTGTTGGTGATTCTGCGATGCCGTGTTTACCTGGTTCTCCTTGGAAGACCATTACTGAGGTGCTTAGGTAGTCTATCATTGTTATGTCGTGTTCAATAACCAACGCCACCACATCCCTCTCCTCAATTATCCTCCTAATTATGGAGGCGACCCTAACCCTCTGCTCTATGTCTAGGTACGCCATGGGCTCGTCGAGCAGGTAGATTTCTGCGTCCTTCAATAATGACCCCGCCACAACAACCCTCTGCAGTTCACCACCGCTGAGGCTTGCTAATTCCCTATCCATTAACGGTGTTAATGATAATCCATTGGCTAACTCCGGCCATATTACTTTGGATGGGAAGTCGGGCCCGAGGGTCATGGCTAGGTACTCCCTCACTGTCTTATCGCTGTACTTAACCGCCAAATCCCTAACGTACTGCGGTTTATAGCTTATCGTAACTTTGCCGTGGGGTATGACAATGCCTGAGTCGGGTTCTACCTCATTAATGAGGAGCCTCGCGAAGGTTGTCTTACCAATACCATTGGGTCCCAGGACACCTATGACCTCACCCCTATGTACCACACCGGCTTTAACCTCAAGCTTGAAATCGCCTAGTGCCTTAGTCATGTCTGTCCATTCAAGGAGCACCTTCTCCCTATGTACGGGCCTCGGTGCTGGTTTAACCCTGAACTTAATTGGCTCCCTTCTAATTAGCATGTTCTCACTTGTTAGGTAACCATTTAGGTACTCGTTAATTCCCTCCCTAGCACCCCTCATGTTAGACACTATGCCGTAAGCGCCAGGCTTACCGTAAAGAATGACTACCTGGTCCGCGAGATAATCAAGGACTGCCAGGTCGTGGTCTATGATTATTACGTACCTACCCTCACCCGTGATATTCCTTATCGCCTCGGCAACCCTTAATCGCTCAACTATGTCCAGGTGGGTTGTTGGCTCGTCGAATATGTACGAATCGGCCCTCCTGAGTAATGCGGCGGCGATGGCTAGTCTCTGCAACTCACCACCGCTCAATTTATCAACCTCCCTATCGAGTAGGTGCTTTAGGTTTAATTCCTCCGCCACCTTATTGACTAAATCCTCACTACCGCCGATTTTCATTAGGACCTCCCTGACGGTACCTCTGACGTACATTGGTATTAACTCAATATACTGGGGTTTGTGAACAACCCTAACGCCGCCTCCGTAAAGCCTCGTTAGGTATGGCTGAAGCTCGGTACCCCTGAAGAACCTAATGATATCATTAACATCAACCTGCCCATTACTACATAGGTTCGGCTTCAACTCGCCCGAGAGTATCTTGGCTATCGTGGTCTTACCCATGGCATTCTGCCCAATTATACCGAGAACCCTGCCTGGCTTGGGCATTGGTAGCCTAAATAGCTTGAAACCACTGGGCCCATATTGGTGTACGCACTCCTCACCAAGCTCACTGGGCAGATTAACGATGGTTATCGCCTCGAAGGGGCATTTCCTAACGCATATGCCGCATGCAGTGCATAAGTCCGTGATGACAGGGTGGCCTAACTGCTCATCCATGTAAATGGCCCTCTTCCCACCCCTAACGATTGGGCAAAACCTAATGCACTCCTGGCTGCACTTCTTGGGTTGACATGAGTCCTTATCAACGACCGCGATTCTAACGGGCATCTCGTCGAGAGCTAAAGCGGCTGAAAAATTAAACCTTATGCGAGATTGGATTATTGGCAATGTGAGTAATTAATTAAAGCTTGGGGTTTGGTGCATTATAGATGGGTGTAGGGATTGATCGTAAGCACCTGTATACGGCACTCGCGATCTATGCATTATACATTGCATTGACAATCTATGTCGTGGCCAATACGGAAGATACAACCGTGAATAGGTACCTATTTTTCACAGTCTTTGATAACAAGGCCCCTATCCTAACCCCTCTATTCACCGTGATTAGTATGGATGATTATGGGAGAGCCCTCTTCTGGATTCCAGTGGCGCTGGTGCTTTGGTACGTGGGTGGTAGGTATAGGAGGTCGAGTGTGTTGATGGTTTCGGCATTCATACTAAGCCTAATTCTGGGTGAGTTTATGAAGCATGTGCTCTATGAACCAAGACCATTCCTCGTACTGCACATAACACCCCTTATACATGAATCGCCAGACTCCTCATACCCCTCGGGGCATGCTTTAATCGTTGGCACAGGGGCTTACGCAGCCATAGTCTCACTGCCCTGGTATATATCATTACCACTGACTATCGAGGCGGTACTCGTATCCTACGGTAGAGTCTATGTCGGAGTACACTGGCCACTCGATGTTGTAGCTGGTTGGTTACTGGCCATTGCTAACGTCGAACTTACACGAGCCCTACCCTGGTACCAAGATCTTATTTATCTAATCATGAGGAAGTTGCTTGGCTGGTTTAGCAGATCTGGCGCTCCGTCTACCAATTATTAAATAGCCCGTATGTGCGTTAACCCAGGTTTGTGGCCTGACCTCGTTAGGTTCTGTTTTCCACTCCCTAATCATGACATCCACCATCTTGACATCAACATACCCATTATCCCTCAATGCACCTAACACCTTAAGCACCTGATTCACGGTAGGCACGTAAATAACCAAGGTCCCATCAGGCCTTAGGGCCTCTGTGGCGTTTGGTATTGCATTCCATGGATCACCCATGTCGAGGATTACAGCGTCCAGGTCACGCTCCATAAAGCCCTCATTAACAACATCACCAACCCTTAGCTCAACCCACTCGAGTAGACCAAGTAATTCCAGGTTTTTCCTGGCGATCCTTATGGCATCCTCCCTCTTGTCATAACCATAAACCTTACCGTTAGGTCTAACGTAGTACGCCAAGAGTGCTGTCATGAACCCACTGCCAACACCCGCCTCGCCAACCCTACTACCCGGTCCTATTCCTGCGGTAACGATTATTTGGGCTGCATCCTTTGGGTAAATCACCTGGGTAATTCTCTCACCTCTCTCTAGGAGTATGTCGGTAATCATTGGCCTAAGCACCGTTAATTCATAGCCTAGGTTTGTCCTCACTACGGAGCCGTACTCAAGGCCTATTATTTCATCCGCGTTTACGACACCCCTGATAGTACTTATTTTAGAGCCCCTACTAACCCTAATCACGGATCTAACCCCATCGCCAACAATTAATACGAAGCTTCCCTCCTCGATACGCATTTATTCGTTGCTTAAAAACCGTCCTTATGAACCTTTTTTAGAGGAGTTCACGATACTTTCCAGGTAATTGAAGAAACTATCTATAGAACCATCAATTAAACCCCTACTCACCTTGTCATTCCAGTCATTAATTATCTTCCTAAACTCACTCTTTGCCCTCACTGACTCACCCACTGACGATATCTCAACCCTAAAACTTGCAAACCCACCCCTATTAATCCCTGGGCAATACCCAATCGCCTTATCATAAACCTCGAACTTCACGATACCGCCATCGAGCCAATAAATGAATGGGTAGTACCTACAGACGTTGGGTTTGACTGGGTGAACTGAACAAATGAGCTTATCGCCAACCCACTTATTAAATATGCAGGTTCCATCAAGTCTCTTCTTGAGAACTAGGTAATACTCACCATCCCTTAGCTTTATGACTGGTTCATCCCAATCCGCAGCCATGTCCTTGGGAAAGAGGGCTAGGAAATCCCTGGGTTTCATGCCTGTGAACTCGGCGATTCTAGCGACGTCAATGTGCGTCACGGGTATCCAATAACGTCTACAGCACTCACCACACAATGTGCAGGTGAACCTGACCCTCGGGAACATTGCGAGGATTCTATTCTGCGCCATACCGCACTATTGGGACTTTAAACCTAAAGCCTATCAAGCTATGACTGGGAGGGTTGTTGCGAGCCACCGCCCGAGCCTCCTCTAACCTCCTGTAGGTACTTGCTAATCTCGTCGCTCGATAACTTCCTAAATTGCCTAGTCTTTACATCGACGACGCCAATCTCTAATCTATCGGGTTCTGGGGCTTCAAGAACGAGACTTAATGCCCTTATTGCCAGCTTAATGCAATCGTTAAGGCTTAGATCATACTTGTATTCCTTCTCTAGGAATTCCGTGATTCTGCCCGACTCGGCGCCCATGGCTACGGCGTAGAAGCCGAAGTAGATACCACCTGGGTCTGTCTGGAAGAGCCTGGGTCCATGCTTATCGACACCGCCGACAATCAGGGCTGCACCAAATGGCCTAACGCCGCCGTATTGCGTGTGCATCTGCTTCAGATCGCTTATTCTCTTCGTTAGTAATTCGATATCGATGGACTCATCATAGAGTAGCTTATGCGTTTGTGCCTCCTGTCTTGCGTACTCAATGAGTACCCTAGCATCTGAAAGCAGTCCTGAGGCTGCTATGCCCACGTGGTCATCAACCATGTATACCTTTTCAATGCTGTCTAGGTCGATGAGAGAGCTAACCTTCCTCTTCTCAGCCGCCAGGACAACGCCATCCACGCATTTAATACCGACAGTAGCCCAACCACGCTTCACAGCCTCTCCGGCATACCTAACCTGGTATAACTCACCCTCGGGTGAGAATATTGTTATTGCCCGATCATACCCATAAATTTGCGGTGAAAACATACCTCTCATTCCTTGGTTTCTGCTGGGTTTATAAATCAAACCTTGCCCTGGTAATTACCTGAACTGGTTAGTAATCTTTTTAAGTTAGTAATCAATTCCGATATCGATATGGTATGAAGATTGCAATATCGGTTAGCGGTGGATACGTATCAGGTCCTGGAGAGGGTGATGAGGTGTGGATCGTGGACGTACACGATGATGGATCCTACGAAATTGTGGAGCGCTTTGAAAACCCGGCAAAGTACGCAACCCATGCTAGGGGGATCTACATGTTCAGAAGCATATTAGAGCGTAATGTAAACACTATTATATTGTCAGAGATTGGACCGCGAGGATTTCAGGTGGCTACTCGAAACGGCATTAAAATATATATTTTCAATGGAAAGGCCGAAGATGCGATCAAGGCATTCGTTGATGGTAAGCTTGCCGAGGCTGTAAGCCCAACACACGGTGAGCACCATGGACACCACATGCATGGGCATTGGCACGAGTATGAGGAGGGCTTGGGCAATTATGATTTCCTCAAACCCTTCGTCTTTCAGGGCATGGTGATCGCAGACCTAGGCTGCGGACCTGGCTATTACTGTAAATTCTTTAGGGAATACGCATCGAAGCTATATTGCGTGGATATTGATAGTGAAGCACTCGATATTGTCCGGAGAGAGTTGGGTGGTTATGGTAATGTGATTGTTCTCAATGAGGATATTACGAGAACCACAATACCCAATAGTAGTGTTGACCTAGCCTTCATGTCTAATGTTTTTCATGATATTGATGATAAGGAGCTGGTAGTTAAGGAGGTAGGCAGAATTTTGAAGCCCGGAGGTAAATTACTAATCATAGAGTTTAAGAAGGATGTATTATTTGGTCCGCCTTTCAAGTTAAGCCCTGAGGAGGTTGAGGAGTACTTCACTAGGGAGGGCTTTGTGAAGGAGCAGTTTCTTGAGGTTTCTCCATACCATTATATGCTCGTATTTAAAAAGGCACCTTAGGGTGCATTCTTAGCATATTTTGCTATGGTTTAAATATAGGAATCTATAGAAATATTTTGATCAACAATGGCGAGAAGACCTCCTTGGATAACCAATTACCTGGATATCATGGATAGGTTAAGGCTTGTATTGTATAAGTTCGAGATTGGTGATATTGATTTTAGATCATTCATTGATGAAATAAACAAAGCCCTAATTAATTGTGGGTATGATCCCGTTAAGGTGCTTGTTTCCGATACGATGACCGAACTGTTTGGTGCATACTCCGTGTATATGCCCCATAAATTCGCCTCGCGTATATACGTATCCACAGAACTTATGGCGAAGCCCAGGACGTTACTTGGTAGGGTTGTTATGCACGAGGTTTTTCACCACGTGCTCTATCAAAGGCCACCAACACCCCTCTTTAGGCTGGCGCCAAAGAGAAACGAACCGCTGTTCTTCATAACCCTACCCCTAATAATCCTGGCAGTATTTATTGCATTTTCCAATAGTTTCTTACCATACGCAGTGCTGGCATCGTCGGCTTCCATGGTGGTGATAACCGCATTACTAATTAGGGCGCTAAATAGTCACGAGTTAATAGCCACAGCCCTCGTGGTGTACCTAGTGACTGGGAGGTGGGTTAAGGATTGGACGTACTATCAAGATGATAATGCGTTAATGAACCTCAGATGGAGTGATAATGTTAAGCCTAAGGAGATTACTATAATGTAAAGGGTTAAAAGGTGATTAGTATACCCTGCTTAATCGAATGATAAAGGCCATACTTCTCGATGTAGATGGTACATTAACAAGGGATAGGAGTACGGAAGCCCTTGATCCCGAAGCCATAGAGGCTATTCAGGAGACTGTGGGTAAGTACGTGATTGGGCTTGTTACAGGGAATGCCTTAATCGTCACACAAGCCCTTGCCCGCTATATAGGTCTTCCCAGGGGTTCTCCGTTGATTGCAGAGAATGGGTGCATCTTGGAGTATGGGGGTGAGCAGTATGAATTATGTGAGGACTTGGGCTTGAGGGAGGTTGCGTTAAGGCTTATTAAGATAATACCTGGTCTAAAGCCCACTTATCAATTTAATTATAGGAGGTTTGACATAACCCTGTGGGCGCCCAGGGATCCGCGGGAATTGGTGAGTATTGTTAATGAGGAATTGAGAAAAATAGGTTTAGCAGGTAAGGTGAGGGTTTCTCACAGCGGTTATGCGCTTCATCTACAACCACCGTCATCCAGCAAAGCCATCGCTGTTAAGAGACTTTGTGAGGTAATGAGTATACCCTGCAGTGAAGTTGCCTATGTTGGTGATAGTGATACTGATGTTGATGTGATGGATGTTGTTGGTTATGGCGTTGCAGTTTCTAACGCAGTTGATGAATTGAAGAGAAGGGCTAGGATAGTTTTGCCAAGGCCTAGTGGTAGGGGTGTGGCCTATTTCCTTAAGTATTATCTACCCAAGATTTCCCCTAAAGAGCATCAATAGGTAGTTGTACGTATTCTCGACATTGAAATTATTTCTCACAAAGTCCCTAAAGTCATCATACTTCCTGAAAAAGCCATTATCTACGTTTTTTGAAGCATCATGCCATAATGACCTACCCAGACCCACGTTACCTGACATCTCGATACTCAGCGGCACATCTAGGGCTAATGCTGCTATTGCGCAATCAACCGTTGGTTCGCATGTTAGTAATAGGTTCCTCATCTCATCCCTATTGAATGCGTTGATGAGGTATTGAATTAGTGATTGTGATTGGGCTATGACTAAGTCCACCGTCCTCCTAAGTAGGGCTAGGGAAACTCTATGCACTAACGGGTCACTTATATCTGGCGGTGGACTCCACCTACTTATGAGTGTTGGGTCATCCATTATCCTCATGAGTGCCACTTCCCGTAGTATCATTATCGCTGCTTCATCCCCGCCAAGTTTCAGTAATTTATCTGGTATTATTGATATTGCGTTCACATCATCAATCCTCATATACTTTACAGGCCACTCCTCATGGCTTACCTTATCCATGCCCACCAACTCCCTTACCTTATTGTGATCGTCTGTTATGTAAATCAATACGTTAGTATCGGGTATTTCTAGTTCTTTCATTGCCCATTTAATGGTGGTCTCTATATTGTTCAATTCCTCATTAGGGACACCTATCAATTGTATTATCTCCACATTAACCCCAGTACTATAGGTTATATTGCCATTAAAAATAATTTAGTTGATCGATGTGGCGGTACTTCATCGATACTAACCCTAATCAAAATCTCACTTGGTGGTAAAAGTTTTTAAAGGAGGTGCCTCCCTGCATTCACTAATGGTATTACCAAGGTACGATGTTGTACTAACGACAGATCGTTCAATGATGAGTAATTATCACGGTAAGGAATTCCTAGGCTTCGTAACAACGGGCCCCATCTTCATAACAGTGGGTCCCTTTAGTAAGTTGGGTGAGTGGATTCATGAATACATCGCCGCACCTAAAATGAAGGTTGATAAGTACGGTAGACCCTACCAAGCGCCTTATGGTATGAGGAAGATTGAGGCGGCGCTTATTGATGCTGGAATCAATGCCGCAATCATAGATCCCGACCATGTGCATAAGTATATACCAAACGCAAGGGTGCTCATGCTCAGCCACCATGATTACTTCGGACTTAATCCACCATCCTCAACATGGTCAGCCATAGTTGGTAAGGAGCCGTTGAACGCGTACTTATTTAGGAAGTTCATGGTGAGGATAAGGCCCTATATCATGGAGGCTAAGGAAAGGAATGGTTTAAAAGTCGTTGTCGGCGGCCCCTCGGCTTGGCAATGGCTCTATCTACCAGAGCTCATGAGTTTCTTTGGAATCGATGTTGTGTTTGATGGTGAGGGTGAGAGACTCGTTGTTAATCTAGTTAAGAGAATCCTGGATAATGAACCCGTACCCAGATATGTTTATGTTGGCCCCAATGATGCACCAAGCATAGATGAAATACCCACTATCAAGTACCCTGCTGTAAACGGTTTTGTGGAGATTGGTAGAGGTTGCCCGAGAGGCTGCGCATTTTGTCCAGTGACGTTAAGGCCCCTCAGGTGGTACCCGTTGGATAAGATTGAGGAGGAGTTGAAGTTACATGTTAAGCACGGCATCGTACACGGCCTCATACACTCCGATGATGTGCCACTATATGGTTCAGTGGGTGTTGAGCTTAACCCTGACAAGCTCATAAAGCTTCACCAACTCGTTAAGAAGTACTACCTAACAATGGCATGGAGCCACACAACGCTAGGCTCCATTTTAGCTGCCGAGAAGAAGTACAATAGACTTGCGACAAAGATTGCGGAGATAATAGAGGATGAGCACCAGGATTGGTGGGGCGCCCAGGTGGGTCTAGAGACCGGCTCGAGGAGGCTGGCCAAGGCTATAATGCCTGGCAAGGCTGCTCCGTTTAAGATTGAGGATTGGTGGGACGTGGTTGAGGAATCCCTGGCCATTATGCATGAGATAAAGCTTATACCGGCGTTGACAGCCATAGTCGGCCTTCCTGGCGAGACACCCGACGACGTTATGGAGACTATAGAGCTCCTTGATAGGATAAGGCCGTATAGGAGCTTGGTGGTTCCCATGTTCTACGTACCGATGAACCACATAAGGGCTGAGAAGGATGGTTGGATAATAAAGTACAACCTAATGCCCGAGCACATAGAGCTCCTAAAGAAAATGTTTGAACACAGCATTTACTGGGCTAAGGACATTGTGAACCACTTCTACCTAAAGGGTCCACAATACTGGCCCGTTAGGGTTGCGGTCAACTACTTCATAAACTATGTGGAGAAGAAGGTCAGGGCGCTCTATGATAGGTTGGATCAAATAGCCGCTGAAATCACGAACAAGAGGCTCGTAAGTAAGGTTGAGGCGCCCAAACTAATCGAGCTTTTCAATTCATCGGAGGAGTAAGGGATAAAGGTTCACTAACTTATTTTGTTCTCATTAATTCCTGCATCTTCACTAATTCATGCCTTGTAAATACGGCCCTTGCATCAATTGAGTTAAGGTTCTTGTAAGCCTCAAAGCTCTCCCACGGGTATATTATGTAAACCCACCTCGTCCATTTATAGGCGTAGTAGTCGGGTACATACCTACTGGAGAGGGCCTTGTAATCAAGAACCGCAGTCCTAACATTCCTGGCGCCAAGCCTGTATAACTCATCCCTAGCGGTCATTAAGGTCATACCTGTATCGCTCACATCATCTATTAAGAGCACATCGTGTCCATTAATACTGAGGGATGGTCTATGCTTAATTATTACCTGGCCCTCGGCTTTACCAAAGCCCCAGTGCGTCAATTGCATTAGGTCAACCGGTACGTTGAGTATGTCCGAGATTAGGGATGCCAGGATAACACCGCCCTTTGATATTCCTATCACGACGCTTGGCTGATAATCACTCACCAGGATATCTTGAGCAAGCTTGAGGATTCCGTTTTCAATATCCTCCCATCTATACCGATGGTAATCCGCCATTATGAATCGTAGTAAGGGTGGCTTTATAAACCAATTGTTTTATGAACTTTAATAAGAATAGGCAATAGCTGAAGTTCTCGTTCAGTAATCAAGAAGATTTTTAGTACATGCCTAATTGTTATTTCTAACTATGGTTAATAAGTACGTAGTCCTTATGTACCTCGGTGCTATATTAATCGTAGTATCACCCATACTAATGTACTATGCGTACCAGGTATCATCAGTATCCTATAATAACGTAAACGCCACCACATGCCTAACAGTACTGCACAGGGTAATTAATGCGTCATTAAGTGGTAATGAGGTTAATGATTTAGTTAATCATTTAGAGAGAGTCCTTTTGGTATCTATTGAGGTACGTATATATTACATGAATGGGTCAAGCGTGACCTATGGGAGTTTTATTCCAATAGGTCCAACAAGCGTATTCATAACACCAGCGGTATCCGGGAGTATTGAGGTTTTCGGTAGATCAGCATGTGCGTATGCGGATCAGAACTACATTATCTATGTTTTCATTGGCCAAGCTTACCAACCACTTTACATCTTTGGTGTTGGAGTAACCCTGCTAATCCTGGGTTTCGTGCTGATAATACTTAGTGATTACCTTAAGGATAGATTGGGAGTTTAGGATTTAATTTTAATTTCATGATTCTACATGTTAATAATCATTAATTCCCATTGTAAGTGCACCTAATGGTTAGGTTTATATAGATGCCTCCATACTCTGTATTAATGTTAATGGAGTTGCCTCTTCAGATTGGCGCGATAATATTGGCGACCGTGTTAGCGATAATATTATTGATAATAATTATAGCAATCCTAGCATACTCAATAAGGATTGTGCCTGAATACCAAAGGATTGTTAAGTTGAGACTTGGTAAGTTTAAGGGTATTTATGGCCCTGGTATTGTCTTCATTATTCCGGTAATCGATAGGCCAATAACGATAGACCTTAGGGTCCTATCCATAGATTTGTCGAGCCAGAGAGCTTTGACTAAGGATAATGTTGAGGTTACAGTTGATGCCGCGGTTTACATGAGGGTGATAGACGCGTCAAAGGCGGTACTTTCCGTGACAGATTATAGAAGTGCTACTGTAACCCTAGGAGCGGCCGTTTTAAGGGATGTCATAGGCATGGTTGACCTAGATACACTCCTAACGCAGAGGGAGGAGGTGGCTAAGAAGATTGCCTCAATAATCGATGAGCATGTTAGCCCATGGGGTGTGAAGGTCACGGCCGTGGCTATTAAGGATATAAAGTTGCCGGACACCCTGGTCAGGGCAATGGCTGCTCAGGCGGAGGCTGAGAGGATGAGGAGGGCTAAGGTCATCCTTGCCCAGGCGGATTATGAAGCTTCACAAATGTACCTTAAGGCTGCTGAGACCTATGCCAAGAATGCGATATCGTTATCCCTCAGGCAGCTGGATACGTTGTTGGAGGTTGCCAAGGAGCATAATTTAATACTCGTGGTACCAAGCTCCCTGGAGGTTACTTCCCTATCAGCGTTGGCAGCCTCCGTATTTAAGCGTTCACAGGAAGGTTCAGGGGCAAGTACCCAGTAGGGTTTAATATGGTTATGAAGTTAATGCGAACCATCATAATCGCATTAATAATTATCTTATCCCTATCCCTGATGACTCGTGCATCGGTTAGTGGCAGTAATTACGTTATTCATGAGGTATATGTTTTCAGCCTAAATGGCGAGATTACGGATACGACGTACACGGAACTTGAGAATGCACTGCAACTTGCCGAGTCAACACCAAACTCCGCCCTCCTAGTACTACTTAAAACGCCAGGTGGTGAGCTTGAGGCGGCGCTAAACATTGTTTCGGCAATCGAGAATTCGAGCATACCAGTCATAGGCTTTGTATACCCCACGGGTTCCTACGCGTGGTCTGCGGGTACCCTCGTGCTTTTATCGACTACGATAGCCGCCATGGCGCCGAGCACCGTGATAGGGTCCTGCCAACCCGTGGAGATAAACCCAATAACCGGGCAGGAGATCTTCATAAACGAAAGCAAGATCCTAAACGCGATCAGTCAGTACTTCGTTGAGGTTGCGGAATTTAGGGGTAGAAATGCAACGTTTGCCCATGACTGTGTTTTCTACAACACGAACTTGGGGCCGCACGAGGCGCTTAGGTATGGTGTCATAAACTTCATAGCTAACGACATACCGTCATTACTGAGTGAGATAAATGGGAGCACAATAAATGGTGTAACGTATTATGTAGTGGATCCTGTGATTACGTATTACCAACCAGGCATTGGTTTCCAGGTATATGAGGCTTTGGCAAACTCCGTAATACAGAACCTACTGAGCGGGCTTGGGCTTCTGTTAGCTATAATAGGCTTCGCAACGAGGCATTACTACCTAGCTGGTGTCGGCGTATTACTACTCCTGATACCATTACTTATTGGGTTACCGATTAATTGGTTAGGTCTCGCCCTGTTAATAATTGGTTTAGCAGCCATTGCAATAGATGTGCATGCGGGCTTCACAACGCATGCGGCTTTGTTCATAGCAGGGATTATTCTAACGGCGCTAGGCATAGTCCTTCTTCAGCCAACTTATACGGCTCCATCATGGTTAATAGCAGCTAATCAGGTTGAGGCAAGGATAGTGCTATATACACTGGTTGCCTTTGCTGGTGGTTTTGGTGGTTTCATAGCGGCAAAGGTTATAGGCATAATAAGAACCAGGCCCTTATCCGAGAGGCTTTATTGGCCCATTAACGACGTGGGGGTTGCTGTTGATGACATTAATAAGGATGACATTGGTTATGTAAAGGTCAGGGGTGAGTACTGGAAGGCAAGGGCTCTTGATAATGTCAAGAGGGGGTCCAAGGTCTTCATAGTGGGTGTTGAAGGCGATGTACTTGTTGTGAAGCCCCTGAGCTAGTCCTGGAATATTTTCAGGGGTGTTTAACTTATCTAATGGCTTTACTCAATGGGTTAGTTACGTTTATTAATTCAATGCGTAACCCTTTGCCAGTAATGCCTGTTGAGTATCAGGTAAGGCCTAGGCTTGGCGTGAGATTTTCGTTACCAGTTCATTTAATACTCTTTATTGGTTTTCTATTGATATCGCCATTGTTATTATTCGTATTCTTAGTCCTGGTTAGTATAGGTGTAAACCCATTACTTGCATTAACATTAACCCTTGGCTCCTTACTTACTAGTTATATTAATGTCACAATTGTTGAAATAACGTATTACACACCATTTGCGCCATTTGGCGATTTCATGAAGCTATTTCCGATACCAATAGTCATGCAGAGGGTTGATAAGTTGTTCATAGAATTGAATGTTGGTGGTGCAATAATACCAGTGGCCGTGTCGATATACCTAATACTGACTTACTTAATTAATAATACCGCCGTAATGGCGCTCTTCATCATGTCACTAATCATCTCATCATTCATCAATTGGCTTGATTCAAGGGTAATACCTGGTATTGGAGTTGCCCTGCCAACAGCGCTACCGGTACTGCTAACCTTAACATTCACGTTGATAGCCACAATACTATTTCGTGCAAACCCATTAGGTTTCTCGTATAGCCTAGGGTCATTATCTACATTGATCGGTGCCGACTTACTAAATATAGGGAGGGTTGTACGATCAATGAGGGGTTATGTGGCAATTGGAGGTGCGGGTGTATTCGATGGCATATACATTACAGGTCTTGCATCACTAGTGCTTGCATCGCTCTATAGGGTTTTCATTTAGGAATAGTTTTTAACCCAAGGTATTAACCTAGTGCTGTGATGAATTACAGGTCTCCGGAGCATGGTGAAGAAACCTTGCGAGCTGATTCTAATTTCTTCGGATAAAACCATTGAATTAGTGCATCATTAATTAGGTAAGATCTAATATTAAAGCGGACCCCAGGGCTAAGGAGGTGTTAAAACATTGGCGGGCTGTCCAGGCGTATCCAACCAGGTTGGATAACCTAATTTTGTCCCTGTTATGTTCCAAGCGAACCATTGGCTTGGGTTTCCAGGTGGGTACGTCACTATCATTACCAGGTAATAGCTACCTGTTGATTGCGCATTTAAGTTCATTATTACATTGTAAGTCACTGAATTTGTTAGGGTACACCAAATCCAGCCACCATTGTAGCAAGCTGATCCCTGTTGATATTGGTAGTGTATCCATGCCATGTCGAAGGTGCAATTATTAGGTGCCGGTAGTGGGTTGTAGGGTGGGTTTGGATTCGGTATCTGGGTTAATAAGTGCTGTCCCTGGCACACCACGTTTAGCCATCCAGGATTACCCTGGCTCAGTACATATAGCGAGAAGTACTGCGGTACTCTTATGAAGCTTGTCCCTTGTAGGAACGTTATTGTTAATTCAATAGCCGTACTATTAACACTTGTTATTTCTATTTGCGGCCAGTAACCGCCATAGACAGACGTTGTTATTGGACCCCCCGGTGGTGATGGGCATATTGTTTCCCAGCCATTACCAGGAGAAATAAAACCGTACATCGCTTCACAACCCCAAGCCCCAATGCCCAGGTCTTTCGTTATATACGCATTGGTGCCTGTCAGTGGGCCAACAACGTAGTTAGGATCCACGCTCAGTAGGTAATACCCATTACCGAGTCTTACAATGACGCCATTGTATTGTTTTTGTCCCTGGGTTGTCGTTACCACAGCATCTACCCAATGCCAGAGGTAATTAGCCACTGGATTTGTTAGGGTCGCTTGGTCGCCGGCATCTATCTGTACTGGGTCTAATAGAACTGGGCCAACGTTTGTCAATAGCAGTTCTGGTTCTGAGGAGTTGGTCATATAAAGCTGCGTGGTTTTATTAATCCAGGTAAAACCCTCAGGCGTTATTGCGCCTATTATGGTGATGGAACCCTTCGTACTAAGCAACTCATTACCCTGAATTATCAAGCCACTGTACATGGCTGACTCCACACCAACCTCTTTGACGTGATTCGCAGTTACACTACCTAGTGTCGTTACCATAGATAGTGCGGTTATGCCAATAAGTATGCCAATAACCATTGTAATTAGCACAAGGACTCCAGCCACTATAGTCGATAGTGAACCTGCATTGGTCTTCATCAGTAATTCTAACCCAAAATAATTAATAAGGCACTACCATGGCACTGGATGGATTAATTCAGCCCAAAAATTGGTGTTGCTGCCTATTCGTAAGGAGGTATATTGTGCGGATTAATAATGAAGCATTAATGCATAATAGATAGACTGCTCGTGTCCTCGCTAAAGCTTTCACTGAGCTGTACCTCCCTGTGTTTGCTGGGTTAATAGTCGCTTGAGTATTGGGCTTGTTATTGAGTAGGTCACCTTATCCTCCAATTCCCTAGGCACTAAATAACCTGGTGACTTAACGACCCTTCCATCCACAGCTATGTGCCCGTGAACTATTAATTGCCTGGCCTCATAAATTGTCTTAGCAAGGCCTCTCCTATAGACTATGGTCTGCAGTCTCCTGTCCAGTATTGCCCTTACGTCTAGTGACAGCACGGCATCCAGCGGTATGTCCTGCTCCGGCAGGAACCCCGCCTTAAAGAGCCTTGCCTTAAATGCCGCCTCGAGTACGGCCCTTTGTTCCGGAGGCATCGAGAGAAGCGACCTGGCTCTATGCTTTATTTCCCTAAGCATTGCCTTGGCAATCCATAGCTCCCTCTTGTTCCTCAACCCATATTCACCAATTAGCCTAAGCTCCTCCTCAAGCAACTGCCTATTCCATAGCCTCCTGGGCTTACCACCAAGGTACTTCTTTCTAGATTTCTTCGGATCTCCCATCCAGGTTGTAGAGGTATGTAACCCTTTTTAAATTTGTACCTTGCGGTTAATGGGTTGTAATGCAGGCAATACTTGTGAGGGGATTAAGGAGGAGCTTTGGAGATAAGGAGGTGCTAAGGGGCATCGATTTGGAGATTGATTACGGCAAGATAGCCGCACTACTCGGTCCAAATGGTGCAGGAAAGACGACACTGATTAGGATATTAACCACGGAGCTCATGTCCCATGGTGGTGAAGCCTACGTTGCGGGTTATGACGTAGTTAGGCAGGCAGGTGAGGTTAGGCGTAGAATAGCAGTGATACCTCAGGATGCGAGGCCTATAACTTACATGACGCCTTACGAGTTCGTATACTCATACCTACTCCTGAGAGGTTTGCCTAGGATTGATGCTAGGAGGGCTGTTAAAGACTCACTGGAGGAGCTAGGTCTTTGGGATGTTAGGAAAACGCCCATTTATCAACTATCGGGTGGCATGATGAGGAGGGTCTTGGTTGCGGCTGTCCTAGCCTCAAATGCCGAGGTCATATTTCTAGATGAGCCAACAGTCGGTCTCGACGCGGTCTCCAGGCGGGTTGTGTGGAATTCGCTTAGGCGCTATAGTAGTAGTGGGGCCACGATATTCCTAACCACGCACTACATAGATGAGGCTGAGTTGATATCTGACGTGGTCTTCCTAATCGATAATGGCCTAATAGTGGCTAGGGGAAGTCCTAGAGAGCTCGTTGAGAGCTTACCTGGTAAATACGTTGTTGAGTACCCAGCAACAATCAATAGTGACTCATGCATTAGGGTTGGTGATTCATGCCTTGCCTTCGTTGAATCACTCAACGAGATTCGTGAAGGAGCCCTTAGGGTTTCGCCAAAGTCCCTTGAGCATTATGTACTTATTACGATAAGGTCCTGGGGTGAGGGGCGTGAAGAGGGTTAGGGGTGGTCTAAGGCATCAATTAAGGGCTATATTGGTTCTGGCTTGGTTAAATGGTCTATTACCGATCATGAGGTCACCGCTTTGGACAATATCAACACTTGCAATGCCGATCTCCCTTCTCGTTTTATTAACCGTCTTATATAGAGGTATCGGCTTAGTGATGGGTATTGTAGGTGGTTTAGTGTGGTCCATGCTCTCGAGTGGTACTGCATTAATTGGTGACGCAGCCTACTATAGGTTGGAGCTTAAGTTTCAGCAAATGATAGTGGCCACCCCAACAAACCCGCTGGCTTACACGGTAGGACTGGCATTGAGTGAGGTTGTATTTACATTACCAGGTATTGTTCTATTTGCTGTATTATTTACGGTTGTCACACCTGTTGATCAATGGGAGGCCCTTAGAATTGCATTATCCCTGGTGCTCCTATGGTATTCCGTGTCTGCGCTCGCCTTTTACTCATCAACGTTATTTACCTACATAAGGTATATCTGGGCCATCGCAAGCCTGTTAACGCTGGTTTTGGGAATCCTACCGCCTGTTTACTATCCAGCCATTTATTTAGGTCGCATGTGGTGGTTGGCGTATCTTGTGCCAACCTCGTCAAGTGCCTTAATAATACAGGACGCGGTTGGTGTGGTGCATTACTCACCGCTGCAGGTGAACCTGGCCTACTTGTCTGAGGTTACCTGGTGCTTGTTAGGCACAGTTTTAGTAATGAGAGTCGCTAGGTGGAGGAGTTCATGAGTGTTGCTTGAAAGGATTATAAACTTCCCAATCTATAACTTTATCATTATGAGTAAGAGGAACTATGTGATTGCTAGGTATGAGAAGGAGGGCTACGTCTTCGAGATACTGGTTGACCCAGATGCCGCACTGGAGATGAGGCTTGGTAAACCCATTGGTATTGATAAGGTGTTGATAACGGACACGATATATAAGGACGCGAGGAAGGGTCTCAGGGCCAGTGAGGAATCATTGATGAGGGTTTTTAAGACAACTGATCCCAGGAAGGTTGCGGAGTTCATAGTTAAGAATGGCGAGTTACCATTAACAGCTGATCAGAGGAGAAGGCTCATTGAGCAGAAGAGGAAGCAGATAATTGATTGGATAAGTAGGAACTGCATTGACACCAGGACAAAGACTCCAGTGCCACCCCAGAGGGTTGAGGCTGCAATGCAGCAGGTGGATGTGGCAATAGACCCGTTCAAACCCGTTGAGGAGCAGGTTAATGCGATTATAAAGGCTTTACAGAGGGTTTTGCCCCTAAAGGTTGCCGTTAGCGTGCTCGAGATTAGGGCGCCCGCTGAGCATGCCCATAAGGTTAGGAGCAACCTAGCTAGGATGGGTAGGGTGGTTAAGGAGAGATTTGAGGGTGATGGGTCGCTGGTGATGCAGTTAGAGGTTCCTGCTGGGCTTCAGGATACCGTTATTGCTAAGGTGAATGAGTTAACGCACGGTTCTGGCGATGTTAAGATAATCTCGACTTCGTAATACCACCGGGATTAAAAGTTAAATCTAGGAGTCAAACTGTACTCGTGATGCCCCTTTACGTGAGTGATAGGCAGATAGTACTTCCGGGAGATGCAATAGCTACTAGGGATTACAACGTAGGTGGTAGTATTTATTGGGATGGTGATGTTGCGTACTCAGCCGTAGTCGGGCTAATAAACGTCAAGGGTGAAAGGGATGTTGAGGTCATACCGTTAAGCGGGATTTACAAGCCCAGGATTGGTGATGTTGTGATTGGGTACATCATTGATATAGGACTGACGGGTTGGATCGTGGATATAAACTCCCCGTACCAAGCATACCTACCTGTTCAAGAGGCTACGCTTAAGCCCATAGACCTAACGTCGGTCGACCTAAAGAGCCTTTTGAATATTGGTGATGTGGTTTTGGCGAGGATAATAGACTTCAACCTCACGAAGGATACGCCAGTCACGCTAACACTCAAGGAGGCTAGGCTCGGTAGGATTGAGGGCGGCACCTTGGTTGAGATAGACGCCAGCAAGGTAGCTAGGGTTATTGGTAGGAGGGGTTCCATGGTTGGCATTTTCAGTGAGGAGTTGAATTGCGATGTGACGGTGGGGCAGAATGGGAGGATATGGGTTAGGTGTAAGGATCCCGCTGACGAGTCCTTCACAGCAAGGATGATAAAGTTCATAGAGGCAGAGAGCCATACCAGTGGGTTGACGGATAGGGTTAGGTCAATAGTGTCTCAGTACAGGGCTAATAAGAAGATTTCAGTGCCTTCTACCAGTCCTCATTGATCACCCATTTTTTCTTAACTTTGGCAAGTTCTTCATCCCTAATGCGTCTCCTTGCTTCACCCTCCATGAATAACTTCCTCTCATAATCATTACTAGGCACGTACTCAGGAACAGGCGCTGGTTTACCCGTATTGTCGACATGGACGTACGTGTAGTATGCCGTACACACATGTCTAGCCTGCCCATAGGCGCCCTCGGCAATGACGTCCAGCAGGATCTCCATTGAGGATTTACCAACATATGATATTCCAGCCCTGACCGTGACTATATCCCCAACCCTTATTGGTGCATAGAATGCGGTTTCATCGACTGAACCAGTCACAGCTACGCCACCTGAGTATCTCGCGGCCAACAATCCAGCTATTTCATCAAGCCATGCCAATAATCTACCTGCGGATACAAGGTTTCCCACGAAGGCGTCTGAAGGTGTTGCCCAACGGCTTGATTCAGCACGCCACCTAAGGCCGATTGTGGGGTCTGTAACGTCAAACCTCCTCGTCTTCCTATCCTCGATCTTCCTTTTCCTATCCTCATACCTAGCCTTAGCCTCCTCAAATATCTCCTTCTCATTGGTGTCGGGTTCGAGCCTATTATTAATGGGTCTTGGAACGCCATACTCGTCAACAGCCACGTAGGATGCCGTCGTTATGGTAACCAATGCCTGTTTACCACCTGGAGATTCCTTCCAAGCCTCTATCCTAACCTCCATCGATGAAGTCCCTACATACTCAACCCTAGCCTTAAGTATTACGAACTCACCAAGTCTGACCGGCCTTATGAAGAAGTGCCTATCGAGGAATGCCAATACTGCAGGCCCCCTTGAGAATCGTGTAGCCGCCACCGTGCCTATGTTCGCCATCCACTCAAGCATCCTACCACCGAACAAGTTACCTAGTGGGTTAATATCGAAGGGTTCTACCGCCTCCACCAACGTTACCTCGGTATCCTTAATCTTAACCATATACGGATGATTTAATGACTTAGCTTTAAAGGTGATGCTATGGTGGGTAATGGATAAAATATCACCTTATAGTATTGATGCGTGGCAAGGGCACTCTTTATCGGTAGGTTCCAGCCACTGCATAGGGGTCATGAGGAGGTCATTAAGTGGTTGTTGGGTAGACATGAGGAGGTTGTGGTAGCCATTGGCTCAGCTAATGAATCATTCACACCGAGGAACCCATTCACCGTTGGTGAGAGGATTGAGATGCTTTACTCAATGCTTAAGGAACTAAATTTACTGAATAAAGTCGTGTACTGCGCTGTACCCGACACCAAGGGAGACTCTGCCCTATGGTATGCCTATGTACGTGAACAATGTCCCTCATTCGATGTGGCTTATACGAACGATGAATTTACGAGGCTTTGCCTGGAGTTTGGTGGGGTTAAGGTACTAAATACACCACTTTTCAACAAGGAGGTTTATAGCGGTACCAGGATTAGGGAGTTGATGGCCAGTGGCGATAAATCGTGGCAAAGCCTAGTCGCCACTGGCGTATTACCTGTATTGAGCAGGATAAATGCTGAAGAGAGAATTAGGTCAATACTAGGAATCAGAAAATAAATTTATAGGGGTTAACTAATCGCCATACGTGGGCGAGGAATTCTTTGAGGAAGGTGGTGAGGAAGCACCAGCCAATGTTCCCGCACAAACTGAGGAAGGCGAGGCAGGCGGCGAAGTTACCGGCAGGAAGATGTATATGTGCCTCAAGTGCGGTAGGGTATTTTCACTTGAGGACATGATAACACCAGGCGTCCATTGCCCATACTGCGGATACAGGATAATAATTAAGATAAGGTCCTTCCAAACAAAGAGAATCGCGCATATTGAATGATGCCCTCTAAAGGAAATCGAGATATCATTTAATTAACCGTAAGCGGTGAAGCAATTTTGGTTAGGATGTACCTAATAATTTCAATACTAAGTCGTTTTATCAGTATTGATTTTAACTGCGTGGCATTCGCTATAAACCAAATCTTTCCTTCACAGCATCTATTACGTACAATGCCTCCTCGTAATACCGTCCAGGCGTTGTTGATGATTCCTTATCCATGTACTCACTATATTTATTCAGCATTTCTGGATTCGTGAGTTGAATAATAGCTAGGAACCAGGTTTTGACGGTATTCCAAACATTGTAGCCACCACCGCCTGTCAGTACAAGCTTTCCATTTGAGTATTTATGAGCCACCTCATGTGCCGTATTAAGCACCTTAATGTATGATGCAGTGGTTAAGTTAAGTATCCCTAACTCATCATCTGCATGGGCATCCACACCGAATTGAAGAACTAGGAATTCAGGTGAGTATCTCTCAAGCATGGGCTTTATGATCTCATCAATAACTATTGAGTATATATCATCTCCCGTGCGTGGAGGTAATGGTATGTTCACCTTAAGCCCCTTACCCTGCCCAACCCCATCCTCATCAATCCAACCAGTCCCTGGGTAAAAGCGTCCATCATAACCATGGGTAGATATGAGCAGGACATCCTCATTGTTGAAAACTTCCTGGGTGCCATCGGCGTGGTGAACATCAACGTCGAGAATCGCCACACGCCTAACCCCATGACTCCTGAGCCATCTAACTGCAATGGCTATATCGTTGTATACACAGAAGCCCGCAGCCTCGTTGGGCTTTGCATGGTGAAAACCGCCACCTGGATTAAAGCCATGTACGTACTTACCCTCATTGACAAGCTTAGTAACTAATAATGTACCACCAACCCTAATCGCTGCAGCCTCATGAACACCCTTAAAGGCTGGTGTATCGCCGTAGTCCAGGTACCCTAAACCTGTCTCGCTAGCTCTCTTTACATACTCTATATAATCCCTTGTGTGAACGAGCATTAATTCCTCATCTGATGCAGGTTCGGGTTCTACAATGTCTACGTAAGTGTTCAGTAAATCATGTTCCTTAATAAGTTCAATCAGTCTCTGTTCCCTATACGGCTTAAAGGGATGCCATGCGCCGAAATTGTAGTTCAGGTATTTATCCGAATATGAGAGCACAATTCTCTCCATAATTAAATCATATACCAATATAGAGTAATAATTAAATGTTTCTCTGAGGAGTTGGTCAGAGTTATTATTGAAGACGGACTTCTAGAATCTCTACGTTGAAATAATGCTCAATCAAATTATTATCTATCAGGGAGTTTAGGAGGAATTGGTTTTTCTCGTTAGCCCTAATTATCAATTTATTACCATCAACACCAATGAGAAAACCGTGGAGTCTAAGTATATTGGCTATGCTATTAATGTCGCCATCAACCCTAATAACCAACTCAAGGGGTTTAATCTCCTCATACTTCACGTTATAATCCCTAATCAATTGAATAATCCTCTGGGTAATTTCATACAGCCCTGACTCCCGGGGTATCGTCATCACTATTGTTGGGTAGCCCTCATGAGCAAAATGACCTAGGAAATCAGTCGGGCTTAGTTCAGCGGTTTCATAACCATTAATACTTATAGGCCTTGGTGTCATTATGGACCATTCAGAGGATGCCGTTAGCATTATTATCAATTCAGGCTTTACTTCATTTATTAAGCCATGGAGCTTTAATGAATACTTGCTCCTGAGGGTCAACGCATCGTACCTGGTGGGAATTCCATCATCATCGAGGAGGTAGAATGATTCCTTGCCACGGATCACATCCCATGAGGAAAAGGGCCATGGGTTCGCGAAGGGTATTACCTTGATGGTCCACTTGGATAATTGAGATGCACTGAATGTTGGTATTGCATGGACATTATTCACGCATTTGCTCAATACCATATAAATTAGGGCATTGCTTATCCTATAATCAAGTACTGAAAAGCCCGTAATTACAATAGCCCTTTTGGCGCCAGTGCCCATTGTTAGTATGGGTAAATCCTTATCACTAAGTAAACCGCACTTTAATGAGTTCATTAGCGAAAATACATACTTTGGCGTCACTATGTCCGTGAGTAATGCCTTAAATGGCTCAGCTGTAAATGGCACACCTATATAGAGAATTAGGCATTTATATTGTGTACCTTCATGAAACGATGAATAGCATCCCTAAGTTTTGCAGCTACTTCCTTGGTGGTCTCGGCAACGGCATTTGGGTCTATATCCTTAAAGGTTATGGTTGATGGTTTCGGCACGATGTGTATGTGCATGTGCTCCTCAATACCTGCTCCAGCCACCCTGCCTATGTTTATCCCAATATCGAGATCCTCATAATCAATGCCCAGGACCTCGGTTATCGCCCTCGTTATCATGGTTAGCAATACTGTGCATTCCCTCAATTCTTCACTATCTAAGTCTGTTATTGAGGGGACATGCCTGTTGGGCACCACCATTACGTGCCCAATGTTGTATGGGTACTTATTCATGACTATGAAACAACGCTTACCCCTGTAAACTACTAATTCATCATCGACATGTAGATAGGCACATAATACACATCCGCTTTCCTTATTATTTGTGGACTTTATGTAAGACCACCTCCACGGTGTGAATACCACCTCCATAGCTTACTAACACGCGCTCTGCAAAAATAAAACCTTACCCGTCCCTCAATACGAGGTATGTATTTTATTTTAGAGGCGTTGGTAGATTTGATGGTTAAGATAATACACGTTAGGAAGTTCATACCACTGACGGTAAACGTCGGTCAATTAACCAGGGGCGTGGAACTTGAGGTTGCCTTGAATAGGCTTGATGATGCATTGGGCAAGGCGTTGAATGAGCTAGGCATTGCTGCTGGTGATCGTAAAATTATGCAGATCGGTATTAACGTAAGCAATGTTAACCTGGGTAATGTGGGTGGTCTTTTAATAATAGCCTACGCCTTGGTTGATGAGCATGACGAGGCTCGTGAAGGCGGTGGTTAAGGGATTCAAGGGGTTAGGTAATGGGTTATCCGTGGAATTCAAAGGCAACACCGTGATTGTTGGGCGCAGTGGTTCAGGTAAGACTAGCTTGATGGAGGCCTTGGCGTTGTTGATGCAGAGTAGGGGTGAGGAGTGGCTTGTCCTTGAGGGTAATTTATTGATAATTCATGAGCCGACTGACATTTCGTATGGACTCGATCCAAGTGGGGTTATTACGGTAGGTGTTCATTACGAGGTTGATGAGGATGGCGAGAGGCTTGGGCGTAGCATCGGTTTTGAGTTAGGTAAGGGTTCGGTGATTGGTTATTACTATAGTTATAGGCTTAGTGATTACTGGGTTAGGCAGGAGGTTCGTCTGAACGATGAGGTTGTGGCGGTTATTGAGAAGGTGGGTAATGAGGGTTTTATGAGGTATCCGGTGAATGCCAGGTTGTGCATTACCCCGACACATGTTATTCATGAGGATGCATTCATGACATGCGATGGTGATGCGTCGAAGAGAGCCTACGCATTAATGTTCATCCTTAGAAACATGCTTAAGGATAAGTTCTATTACCTAAGTGAGGGTAGGGTTTGTTGGTGGAAGAGGGATTACGAAACGACGGTTGATCTACCAACAAACTCCGTTGGTTCTGACGGGCAATACACGGTTCATCAACTCTCAATCATAAGTACAAGGCCTGAGTATGAGGACATCTATAACGAGGTCATGAACCTAATTAGGGAGCTAGGTATTGGGGGTGTTAAGGCTGGTTTCACAGCCCCTAAGAGGATTTCGGGTTATGTCAGGGTTGGCGATGTGTGGGTGCCGATGTACCATGCAGGTCTTAAACTAAAGTCTTTACTCCCTGTAATCGTTCAATTAATACTCACGCCGCCAGGTTCCGTATTGTTGATTGATGGGATTGACATTGGATTAACGAGCGATGATCTTGATGACGTGGTTAGGATTATCGATAATGTAGCAAGGAGGATTGGTTACCAAGTGATAATGACCAGTAGGATTGCACCAAAGTATGCCGGTGTTGATGTTGTTAGGATTTAGTATAATTTTGGTTAACCAAGATGAGGCGTGAGCGGTTGCATACGAAATAATCATACACATAGAGTCTGGATTATCGCGTTGTTTTTAACCAGTTGTTAATGGGTATGAAGGGCGATGTTATTGTTACTGTCCCCAGTAGGAACCAGTAGATGGGTAGTAGTACAAAGGCCCTACCCATACTCATACTTTCATGCACGTAATCCCTGATTAGGTATAAAACCACGAGCTCCGATAGTAGTATCGCCAGTATTAATTGGTAGATAACATCCATGGTGAATGCCTTAACAATAATAGTCATGTAAACCACGGTAGCGAAACCCACCGCGGAAACTATCAACAGGGCTGGGGGTAGTGCTATCAGGACATACATTACGAGGATCCTAAGTACGTAACCAGCCCGAACCCCCTGCCTAAGTATTAACAGGAAATTCTGCGCGTAACCCTTATTCCACCTAATCCTCTGCCTTATGAAGCTAGCTATATTTAATGGGGCTAACTCGTACACGTAAGAATCGAGGAGCCCAATCCCATAACCCCTACGTGATAACTCCAGCGACAATAATGCATCCTCAGCCAAGCTCTCGGGTATTGAGGTAACAACATCCCTTCTTATGAACAAACCCTCACCTGACAGTGGCGTTATCTTTACGGTTGTCCTGAGGAATGGTACAATCGCATTATACCAAACCAGGGATTCCAGGTACATCAGGCTTCCAAGCACCGTATTCCTAAACCTATAGACCCTAGTACCCACCGCGGCGTAGTTCTTCTCCATCATCAGCAACACCGCATTGAGCACCTGGTCCCTTGGGAATACGTCGTCGGCATCGTAAATACCCACTATAGAGCCACTAACGTGCTTCATGGCATTATTTATTGCAATGGCCTTGAGCCTACGACCTGCATTCTCGTTGATTATCACCTTGATATTTAACGAATTTAGGAACGTTTCCACAGCCTTTAATGTTTCATTTAATGTGTGCACGTCATCCCTATCAACGACCACCAAGACTTCCATGAGATTCCGTGGATAATTCTGCGATGAAAGGCTGTCTAGGGTTTTCTCGATACTCTGCCTCTTTTCTCTATAGGCTGGGATTATTATTGAAACCTTGGGTAGCTGATTAATCTGTTGATTTACTGATGATGGTCTTTCATAAGCATGGGCCCTCCTTGATATTGAGTATTGCGTTATCCATAACACCGTACCTATTAAAACTAATGCCTCTAGCAAGGTAATTGTACTAGCTAACATACTATGGGCGTTTATATTTAAGTTTATTAAGTGTTTTTATTACGGTAGACCACCCACGGAAAACCATTGATTGTAACAGGTAATATTTGCAACCGTACAAAATGAGCATTTTAAATAACCTGGAACATAAATTAATGAGTATGGATTTGAGCATTAGGATTATTCAGGATGGTGATGAGTACCAAGTGATCATTGAGGGCGAGGGGTCAACAAGAATATCGAGAGCACGAAACATAGATGAAATAATTAACATATTGAGTAATGAGATAAAGGATGCATTAACCACCAGGAATAGCACAGAAACGCTGGAACCGAGCAATTGCACATTGAGGGGTTGGTACATAAGACTACCGGTTACGAGGCTCCTTGACATATTGGCATACCTCGTTAAGAATAATTATGAGGATCCAATGAAGGGGTTGATGGATTACCTAGACTCCCACGGACTCAGTAGATCAAATTATAGGGTCATTGTACCAACACTGTCAGCCCTGGGTCTTTGGAGACAGGGCAGTTTGACGGAAGAGGCTAGGGAGTTAGGTAAGGCAATAATCGAGGGTGGTCCCGAATTACCCAGCTTATTATATAAAATAGCCATTAAGAACTGCGCACTGAGGGAGGCAATCGAGAGGCTGGCGGACGGTGTTCCTACAGATGAAGCCATTAGAGTGCTCGGATTAACTAGGAGGGATGAGATTAACTACACAAGCAACTTATTAGAGATCATAATGGGTAGTGATGAGTTTAAGTGCCTTCGTTATGTAAGGGGCATCAAAAATTACCTAAGAAGTGGCAATTGCCTTAATGACATAGAGCCAGTTAAGGGTTGTGCTATGGACCTGGTCGTTACTATATTCAATTACTTATTAAATAGCAAAGGCTTCCATATGGTCGGGCTTCTAAACGATGTTGACGTTACCGTAAACCTAAGCTCAATGAGCACGCAGATTGTTGGCGATTATGCATTAATAATGCAGGGCAATAAACCCGTGGGCGCCTTAGTCGGTGATTTCATAATCACAGGTAATAATTATGCGCCTAAGGCCAGGGAGACTGTGGATAAGCTCGAGCCAGTGAGCACGAAGCTCATGAGAAGTAATAACCTCGTATTCAGCATCATTGCGGTACCAATGGTAATAAAGGGTGAATGCTCGAGATTGAAAGTCTATGTAATGGTCGGTAACAAAATGGGCGATTGGATCGCGAGAGTTTTTGATCTACCTTAATGCAATGAACGACATTATCAACCACAATTTAACAATCACGTGATCGAGAAGACTAGACAAAACCAGGCCCGGCCTTAGCAATTAATTATGAATAATAATGATTCTCGATAATTTCGCAATCCCACAATTTTGCCTATCTGCGAATTGTTTTTATACAATATCATAATCATATTAATCCCTAGTCCTGTCTAACTGCCTCACCTGGTACTTCAAAAGTTATGCTTTCGTAATTACCTACCTTCAATCCCTTCTTAACAATAAGCCTAAGTATATTGCCTGAGCCTAATACATAGCCCTCCCCTGCAAAATCATAATCGAGTACCTTAAAATTCGATGGGAATATCCAATTAATCTCATAATCATACTCGGCAACCTCTTCCTCATAGAAATCCTCATACTTGTTGATGCCTGGCTTAAGGGTTCCTCTGAATCGTATGTAAAACTCGAGGTAAGGTCTATCGAGGGATCCCCTGAAGCCAAGGGTTACATCAAGGACTCTAGCCCCAACCCTCTCGCCATTTATTTTAATAACCTCCTCATCCAGGAAGGTCTGCATATTCTCCATAACCACCCTCAACTCCTTTAGTAATGCCTCCCTATCCTTAATTAATCTCCTGTAATAACCACCCTCATCAAGATACTCAAAAATAGTAACTTGGTTCACGGTACCATCAATACCCATAACAAAGAAACCCTCTGCGTGAATAGGTAAGGGCTCCCTCACTACAATAACAAACCCTAGACTTAATTTATTATTATCGCATTCGTGCTTAACTCGAGCTTATTAAAAAGGGAGGATATGATTATTAAGGTTGGGGTTAGGGAGTTATGTCTCCTTTGCGTAGATGTTCACAAGAGGTCTAAATCCCATTTTATTATAGAAGTTTATGGCTATTTGGTTTTGGGTTGGGAATTCGGCCGTTATTAACTGGGCGCCCCTCTCACGAAGTATCGCTATTGCCTTATCAAGTATTTGCCTACCCAAGCCCTTACGTCTATATTCCGGCATTACGTAGAAATCAACTATGGCCCCCTCGATTGTTGGCGAGTAAAACAATCGCTCCCTAATGTCTGCCTTAAGGATACCAACGATTTTTCCAGCATCTTCGGCTACAAGGACTAGGTGATTCTTATTGTCACGAATGGCTGATATTAAATATTCCCTTGCACGCTCTGCGCAATCATTCCTAGCGCTGAATAGGGGGTCGAACTCGCTGTTTAGTCGTTTTAACCTGACCACGAGATCAACGAGGCCCTCCACATCATTCTCTCGGGCTTCCCTAATCGTAACCATACAAACAAACACCTCTGGCTAATCCTTAAAATACTTTTACCCCCAGGTTTTATAGAGGGCAATGGGTAAGCAACCACCAGTACCATTGTTGGTTAATGGTAGGAGGAGTGATGGTAGGTTACCCAATGAGCATAGGCCGGTTAGGATGGAGGTTGGTGTGATAAAGAATGCCGAGGGTAGCGCATTGGTTGCCTATGGAAACACTGTGATACTTGCCGCGGTCTATGGACCCAGGGAGGTTCCACAGAAACACCTTGAATTACCTGATAAGGCGATACTAAGGGTTAGGTATCACATGGCCCCATTCAGTACATCTGAGGGTAGGAAAAGCCCAACACCATCGAGGAGGGAGATAGAGATATCGAAGGTTATTAGGACGGCATTGGAGCCTGTAATACTCCTCGAGAGATTTCCAAGGACTACTATCGATGTTTACATAGAGGTTCTACAGGCAGACGGTAGCACCAGGGTGACTGGGATATCCGCCGCATCGCTTGCCCTGGCTGACGCAGGTATACCCATGAGGGATCTATTGGTTGGTGTTTCAATAGGTAAGGTTCAGGGCACGATAGTCGTAGACCTAAACCAACTCGAGGATCAATATGGTGAGGGCGACATGCCCTTCGCAATAATGTACGGCCGCGGCCTAATAACCCTAATGCAAGCTGATGGTGAATGGTCACCTAGCGAGGTTACTCAAGCCATTGACTTGGCGTTTAAGGCTGCTGAGCAGATATATAAGCTTCAAAAGGAGACCCTTAAGGGCAAGTACGTGGAGGCCTCGACACTTTAATCCCTTAAATGAACACTACCAAGTAAAGGGACTAAGTTGGGTCTTTTAAGAAACGAAATAATTAAATAAAGACCCTTGGGTTACATGGATTTGATGCTGAGCGTAACACAGGAAAGAGGCGTTATTCCGAGGCTTAAGCAGGAGATTATGAAGAAGATGGTGGAGCAAGGTGTTAGGATTGATGGTAGGGGTTTGGGTAGTTATAGGGAGTTGAGCATTAATGTGAATGTGGTTAAAACGGCAGATGGAAGCTCCATAGTATCTCTCGGTAATACAAAAGTAATAGCTGGAGTTAAGGTCGAGGTGGGCAAGCCCTTTGAGGACACGCCTGATGAGGGTGCGTTGATTGTGAACCTCGAAATAGCACCAACCGCATCTCCAGACGTGGAGCCAGGACCTCCTGATGAAAACTCCATAGAGATAGCCAGGATAGTCGATAGGGCAATAAGGCATAGCGGCTTTTTGGATTTCAAGTCATTGTCAATAGTTACAGGCAAGCATGCCTGGTTCCTATGGGTTGACATTTACGTACTCAACCATGACGGGAACCTCGTGGATGCAGCCACAATCGCAGCTGTGGCGGCTTTAATGAGCACCACATTACCTAAGGTTGAGCTTGACCCTGCAGGCAATATATTAAGGATTGATAGGAGTAATAGAACACAACTTTCCCTCAATATCGATAAGATGCCATTAACTATAACTCACGTAAAGATGGGGAACATAATAATCATTGATCCTACACGTGAGGAGGAGAATTTATCCGACGGGATGTACGTAATTGGTGTGGCCGGTGGTAATGTAGTAGCTATACAAAAGGTTATTGGTGCGTTCACGAAGGATGAAATTAATTATATGATCAATGATTCCATTAACCAGTACCTTAAGCTTAAGGATTCGATTATAAATGCCATGAAGAATCCATCAACGGAACTGAGGCTCTAGGATCTGTAATCAGCGGTCTCATCATAATACTCAGCGCTGCAGTACCGTCTTCACCAACGCATCATTATTATTAAGGTTAATTAATAGGGTTTGCGCACTGTATCCAATGGCCAATGTCGGCGCTAGGTTTGAGGATTATGTCGCTGAGTTGTTAAGTAGACTTGGGTATAAGGTTCTTGGTAGGCGCGTTAAGGTTGTTGTAAATGATGTGGAAGTCGGTGAGGTCGACATCGTTGCTGAGGACGGTTCTGGCGTTAAGTACGCTGTTGAGGTTAAATCAGGAAAAGTAGACGTTAGCGCTGTGAGGCAGGCCTACGTTAATGCAAAGGTCCTTAACGCAAAACCCCTAATCGTATCTAGGGGCTTTAGTAATGATTCTAGTAAGGCATTGGCAGACGAGCTGGGGGTCTCTGTGATAAACCTTGAGGAGGCCGTGGTGTTGACTGTGGATGAATTAAGGACTGTCGTGGAGAACGTGATTTATGAGGCAATTGGTGATTTGATAAACACAATGTTTACCCTGGCAACAAAGTCGTGTGATCAAAGGGTTAGGGCGATCATGGGTGCGATACTCGAGTGCGGTGATTGGAATTGCGTGTGTGCAAAGCTGAATGTTGGTGGTGATGATTGTGGTGCCCTAATAGGTGACGTTAAGAGGGAGTTAGGCCTTGGTAACTTATCATTAAGTAAGTTAAAGACGGCCATCAGGCTTTATAATCTGGTGGCGTTATTGATGAACTCCTGCAATAGGGAGGGGGTTAGAAACTAGAAAATACTTAATTAAGTCCCCCATAATCATTTAGGTTAATGAAGATCGATGACTTACTAAGGGCTTATAAACCCGTATGGGCCATCGACCACGCAAAATCTCTACTTGAGTGGGATTTAGAGGTTAACATGCCTACGGAGGGCGCCTCCGCACGTGGTGAGGCGTTGGCGCATTTAACGTTAATACGCAGGGAGTATCTACTCAGGCTTAAAGATTTGGTTGAGAAGTTCGAAGGTTCAGGGGATCTCAATGATGTTGAGAAGGGAGTCATAAGGGTTCTAAAGAGAGAGTTGAAGTACTACACGTCGATACCCCCGGAGATACTTGAGGAGTTGGATAGGACTACGACAAAGGCCGCGGTTGTCTGGAGAGAGGCTAGGAGGGAGTCGAATTTCGAGAAGTTTAAGCCGTACCTAACAAAGATTGTTGAGCTGGAGAGGGTTATTGCGGATAAGCTTGGTTACGAGGGACACCCTTACAACGCACTCCTGGACCTTTATGAGGAGGGTTTCACGGTAAATGATGCCGACGAGGTCTTCAATAAATTGCTCCCCAACCTAAAGTCGATTTTAGATAAGATCAGGAGTGAGGGTAGGTACCCCGATAAGCACCCACTTGAGGATGTGGCTTACGATGTGAACGTCATGAAAGCGGTCAACGAGGAGTTATTGAAGATTCTGGAGATGCCCGTGGGCACCAGGTTTAGGATGGATGTTTCTGCGCATCCATTCACCATAGGAATGTCCGTGAATGACGTAAGGATAACTACCAGGTATGAGGGTAAGGACTTCAGGGCGACAATGTTCTCGGTAATACACGAGAGTGGCCATGCAATGTATGAGCTAATGATCGATCCAAACCTCGAAATGACACCGGTTGGGCGTGGCGTCTCAATGGGTGTCCACGAATCGCAATCGAGGTTTTGGGAGAATGTGATTGGTAGGAGTAGGGAGTTCGTCCACATAATATATCCACTACTCAGGGAGAGGCTTCCGTTCCTTAAGGATTACGGCGAGGAGGATGTGTACAAATACTTTAACATAGTTAGACCAAGTTTAATTAGGGTTGACGCTGATGAGGTGACGTACAACTTCCATATTGCTCTTCGATACGAAATTGAGAAGGGATTAATTGCGGGTAAGCTCGACGTGTCTGACTTACCATCCCTATGGGATGACTTCATGGATAGGTACCTCGGCGTTAGGCCTAAGAATGATGCTGAGGGTGTCCTACAGGACATCCACTGGTCCCAGGGATCATTCGGTTACTTCCCGACGTATACCCTGGGCAACGTCATCGCCGGCATGATCTACGCGAAGCTGCCCGGGCTTAGAGATAAGGTGGCTGGTAGGAGGTTTAACGAGATTAAGGAGTTCCTGAGGGACAAGATTTGTAGGTACGGCGCGATATACCCACCCAAGGAGTTGCTAATGCGTTCGTTTAATGATGCCTACAACCCCGATTACCTACTTAATTATCTACGTGAGAAATACCTGGGTTAAGCAACTGCATTAAAGGGTAGTTTCAATTTTCATTTTAAGTTTAAGGAGTGCGTTCGTGAGTGAAGGTAATGTTAATGCCGGGTTAATTGGGCGTTAAGGGGAGGTTTCAGGTCCGTGAGAGTCCACGAAAGACTTAAAAGTTACGATTACTACTCGGTAAAGTATGAAGGTTGATATTGAGGAGTTGAAAAGTAAGATAAAGCCAAGGTTAAGGCCAATAATATGGCGTGATGAGGACAACACACTAATACTGCTTGACCAGAGGAAGTTGCCGTTTGAGGAGTCTTACGTGGAGTTGAGAGACCCTGTATCCACTGCGGATGCCATTAGGCAAATGATAGTTAGGGGCGCACCCGCAATAGGTATAACCGCCGCCTATGGCATGGTACTCACCATAGCCCACGGCAGTATCTCATCATTAGATGAAGCCCTTAAGGAGCTGGCTAGAGCTAGGGATGTATTAAACGCAGCTAGACCTACGGCCCAAAATCTGTTTTGGGCGACTGAAAGGATTTACCGCAGGGCTGAGGATGCTGTACATAATGGTAGGGCAAAATCCATTAAGGAGTTACTTGAGGAGTTGAAGGCAGAGGCCAAGGCCGTGTTTGATGAGGAGTTTGAGGCTGAGCTTAAGATGGGTATTTACGGCCTTGAGAAGATAAGCGATGGAGATGTAATACTCACCCAATGCAATGCGGGCGGTTTAGCAACAGGCACGGGGATAGGTACCGCAACAGCACCCATTAGGGTGGCACACGCATTGGGCATTAGGGTATCTGTAATAGCCCCTGAAACAAGGCCGTGGCTTCAAGGTGCCAGGTTGACGGTTTATGAATTAATGATGGATAACATACCGGTCACCCTAATTGCAGACACGGCTGTTGGTTACGTGATGTATAGGGGCATGGTAAACAGTGTTATGGTTGGTGCAGACAGGATATTGAGGGATGGTCACGTCTATAACAAGATTGGCACATTCAAGGAGGCGGTAATTGCCCATGAGTTAAACATACCATTTTACGCAATCGCTCCCTCATCAACCTTTGATCTCAAGAGTAGGGTTGAGGATGTGAAGATTGAGGAGAGGGATCCTGACGAGGTTAGGAAGATCAGGGGTGTACCAATAACGTTGGATAACGTTCCTGTCTATAACCCCGTATTTGATGTGACACCACCTAAGTACGTAACCGCGTTAATAACCGAGAAGGGGATAATCTATCCACCCTTTGAGAAGAACGTGCCTAAGGTATTAGGTGTTCAATAACCACTTCAGTGAAATTCCAAGCCTACTTGCATACTCACGGTAAATACTCACTAACTTACCATACCAACTTGATAAGCCACTTGGATCTGTTGGGTAGCTCTCATATAGTGATTTAGCCTCATTCATATACCTCAATGCTAGCCTTAGCTTAGCTGCCACGTCGGGGACCTTCATTAAGCGAAGACCAATCTTTAACTTATCAACAAGGGAGAGCTCTAATGAACCCTTCTCCGAGATCTCCAGAACCTCATCCTCAGTGAGTAAGCGTGCCCTTAAACCCCTATTTAATTGATCATTAGTTAGTGTCTGAAGCATCAACCTAAACACATCCAGCATTGCCTGCTTTATACCGTAAGCCCTTAAATACTCAATATTGTACCTCCACAAACCCCTCATTGAGTAATCACCCTTTTCGAAGGCCTCAATTACGGACTTTGACGCAAGCTCGGCAGAAAGTAGGGCAGGACCTATGCCACCACCGTGAACAGGGTTTACGGTTACAGCAGCGTCACCCACCGCCAGGAATCCATCAGCCACAAGTGAGGGTAATGGTCTGCGTGTCGGTACAATACCACCACCTGCATGTATTATCTTTCTACCTCTCACGTACTGGCTTGTGGCTAGGTACTTATCGTAATTATGCCTTGGATTTAACCCCTGCTCCTCACTAAGCTTACCCCAAAGCCCTAGGCCTATGTTCATGGTGTTGCGACTCTTTGGGAACAACCACCAATAACCACCAGGTGCTATGTTCGTATCTAGGTATATCCTTATGTATTCAGGTCTCTCTATCTCATAATCAACCTCTATGATTTCCCTATATGCATTCGAGGCATCCTCAGGCAATAATGGCTCAGAAACCCACCATTCACGGGGCAACCTACTCCTAACAACTGCACCAACCCCACTTGCATCAATAACAACCTTTGCTCTGAACTCCTCCACAGTACCGTCAGGCTTCAAAACCCTAACCCCTGAAACCTTCCCATTCTCTATTATTGGTCCCTGAACCTTATACCCATCGAAAACCTGGGCGCCAGCGGATTCAGCCTCACCTATTAGCCATTGGGCCCATTTCGCCATATCAAGTCCAAAACCCTTACCAAGTACTACATATCTCACGGAAAGATCGGGACTGTATAACTCAGCGCCCTCATACCTTATGGTGAATACCTGGCTCGGTGGCTTAATAACCATCCTCTCGATATGATGTATGCCTATTGCGTCACCGGTTGTTTTGAAAACCTTATCTCTCTTCTTCATTTCCACAAGGGCGACATTAAGACCTGCCTTGGCAAGTAAATAGGACGCATAAGAACCGCCGGTGCCGGCGCCAACAACCACAACATCGAAATTACCCATCCTGTAACGAAGCAGTACTAGGTATTTTAAAGATTAAGGGCTTAGCAGTAATTACTTACTTGATTGGTAATTGTAAAACCTCACCAGGCTTCAATACGTAAACCCTCACATCAGGTAGCATGGATTCTGCCAACTCCTTAAACTGGCTCGGGTCCTGCTTAATGTCAGGGAATGTGTTGTAATGCATCGGTATTACAGCCCTCGGCCTCAGGAGAGTCAATGCATAGGCGGCTTGTCTAGGATCCATTGTGAATAGGCTGCCTATTGGTAGCATGGCTACGTCTATCTTGAACAATTTACCCAACAAATCCATTTCGCTGAATAAACCAGTATCTCCCGCGTGGTATATCGTAGCCTCAGGAGCCTTTATTATGAAACCAACAGGAACACCCTTACTCGAGCTGTGAAGCGCCGGCGTTACGTAAACCTCAATCTCACTTGTAAGCTTAACCGAGCCACCAACATTCATACCTATCGTGTTCTTAACACCCTGTTCCCCAAGGTAATTCACAAGTTCGAAGACGCCGATAACGGTGGCGTTGGTCTTCTTGGCTATATCCACCGTCTCCCCAAGGTGATCGAAGTGGTCGTGAGTCACCAGGATATAGTCGACATGCGTTATGTCATTCAGAGTTATTGGTGATAGTGGGTTGGATATCCAGGGATCTATCAGTAACCTCTTCCCACTTAACGAAATCTCAAAGGCAGCGTGACCGAGCCATTTAATGTAGGACTGCGCACTCATCAAACCAAACCTAAGTATACGCATAAATAAGCATTACATTATCGTAACCTTCGAAATCACCTCTTTAACGTGAAGAGGAGCTTGATAGCCCTCGTGTGTGGTGCGTATATCATGATGTCGCTTGGTGCTATACCGTACTTACTCGTTAATGCCTTGATTACTTCGGAAATACTGTTAAACCTGATGGGCGACTCGAGATAAATCTTTATGGAAACCTCTAGTCCCTGCTTAGAATCCCTAACACTAACCCTGGTGTACCTCAACGATTTAACCTCAAGGCTCTTAAGTACCCCATCAACTAAAGCCTTTAATTCACGCTGTATTAATGATGATTTCATTACCACAATTATTAACTGGACATATTAAAAATTAATCGGTCTCCGACGTACCACTCAATCCTAACCTCAGGTTAATGTAGGATATGGAATCCAGGGAGACGCTGAGGCTTACTAGTTATATTACTTATTACTTAAGGAAATCTAACAATGATCTATTAACGTACTTACTGATTAATTGCTCGAGCGTGTAGGCATTGTTTAAATCGTCAGGCTTGATCACAATGCTCGATTTGCTTGTGACTGGTATGAATCGCCAATCATCACCCTTAAACTTAACCGCAATGTAGGCATGACCCCTAGCCCTCTCCGCAAACTCAAGTAGCTTTGACACCTTCTCCTCCTCAATCCTTATTGGATTTCTCTCAGATCTATACTTGACCTCCAGGACTAACACGAAACCTGGTCCCATGGCAACAATGTCCGGGACAAACCTCTTCCTAACACCGCCACCGGATGAGCAGCCCCTAAGGACGGCTAAACCCATATCCCATAACTTATTTGCCAGGTTTCTCTCATGTGCGGAGCCCTTTCTCTTGGGTATGCTCATCTAATCAACCCTCAACTCCCTAATGATATCAACATTTGGGCAAAGAAACATGCATAGAGGACTTTGTGAAGAAGTACAAAGGTCGCAATTGGATGAAATACTAACTTCACCATTTAAGCCACCCTTCACCATACTATTGTACATCTCCGCTAACTTGGCATCGTACGTAAATACCAATCTAGAGCGCATTAATAAATCAATACTGCTTATTGAGCGATCCCTAATTAATACGTACAAATCCCCACCAGACTCTATATAGTCCAAAAGCCAATTAATTACAGGTTTCGGTAGTTCCTTGGGGACTACCTGTGCTTCATCATTAATAATAGGATCTATGAATAACTCACTGGGTAAATCAAGCAGGTGGGGTTTTACATCAACGAACTTCATCAACGCATCTAGGGTAAGGCCAACAATAGTGTTTGAAAACTCCATCACGTATTTAAGCCATAATGCGCCGAATCGTGAATTCATTATTATCACGACCCTATCGAAATTATCAGAAATCCTTGGAATTCCCGGGCTCGTCCTATCCCGGGTTCTCACTATACCAATTACCTCCTTACCCAAGGACTTAATCTTTCTAGCAAACCTTTGATCAACCTCGCCGTCTAACTCAATTGCAAGTTTACTCGTGAAAACCAACCTAGGTAGATACCCAGCACCCTGGTTTATTATCGGAACCGCCTCGGGCAGCATTGTTAGACCTCCTCCTCTTCCTTACTAACCTCCTCCTCGTACAAAGCCCCTATATCCTTAAGGACATCGTGTATCTTAAAGACCGCGTCCCTAACCTGAACCTCCTTTTTGGCACCCGTGCACACTATCTTTCCTGAACTAAAGATGAGTAGCACGACCTTAGGATCGTCCATCCTATAAATCAATCCGGGGAATTGTTCGGGTTCGTACATGGAATTCTCAAGCATGAGTGCGGACTTCTCGATATCAACTTCGGCGTGGAGATTGCCTGAGGCAACTATGTTTTGTACCTGGATCTCTGGGGTTAATGGTACGTCGGCGCCATGCTCATTGAGTAACCTAACGAGCTCTTTAACAGCCCTCTTAAGTTCATTCTCACTCTTAGCACCTGTGCACACCATCTTACCCGTCCTAAATATTAGGGCTGAGATCTTGGGCCTTTGTAGCCTGAGTATTAAACCGGGGAATTGCTCGGGGTTATACTCAGCCGCCGGGAGTCTCTCGGCGAGTTTGTCCAGGTCTAAATCAACACCAAGGTTAACCGTGGCGACAATATTCTCAATGCGATATGTGGGATTTGGCATTACTCATGATTTAAAAAACTACTTAAAAAGCCTTTCCAATAACAATACACTACTTATTTCTAATAATATATGCGATGGTAGAGACTAACCCAGCCCTGGAAGGGCGAGGCTTCCGTTAAGTTTATAAGGAATTATGTGAGAGGCTGTGTTGACCTATATGGGTGGTAAGAAGAAGCCAACCTTATCCCAGTTAGCTAAGAAGCAGGAGAAGCAGCAGGCGGCGCCAGCGAAGCCTACGGGTAAGGGTAAGAAGGCAGCTGCGGAGGAGAGGCAGGTAGTTAAGGCGTCCTTAGTCGATCCTAAACTACTTAGTGATGTTGAGAAGGAGGTCACCAAGTGGGAGTACGTTACACCGTACCTCGTAGCCAACAGATTTAATACTAAGATGAGTGTGGCATACCAAGTCCTGAGGACCTTAGCCAGTAAGGGATCGCTGGTGTTGATCTCGAAGGGCCACAGGACCGAGGTTTATGCGCCACCAAGCAGACTCAAGCAACTAGGTATGTAATCATGAGAATAGGGTGTCAAGCCTAACTTTAACGAGGTCCTTAGGTAAATCCTTAACCCTATTAACAACCCCAGGTTCAACGATCTCTATTAAACCAACCCTCCTGAGTGCACGCAGGACGTTATCCTCAATCCTCAAAATACTCTCATTAACACCACCGAATTGCTTCGCAATGTCCAACTTAAGTCGCAACTCGCCAACGCTCCAATACCTCGATAGGTACATCAACATCGCAAGAGCAACCTTAAGGGCCTCCTCCCTATTTTGTGGAACCTCATCATAAATTGCATTTCTTAATATTGATAAGAAGTTGTCTGCGGTGACTGAGGAATAATCGATGAATCCTCCACCCTCAATTCTACCTTGTTTTTCTACCTCCCTAGTCCCACCTTCCTCCGTTCCCTTAGCCTCCCCGATCTCCTCATGGGTCTTACTACCCTCCAATTCATGCTCTTGCTTAGGCTCCGCCTTTTCTATAGCAACCTCTGTCCTTCCCTCAACCTTAGCCTCACCCTGCTCCTCCTTAGTACTGCCCTCCTCGCTTAAGGCCTCGAGGATGTTCGTACTTTTACCACGCCTCTGCCTAGCCTGGCGCTTGGTTGTTGCTGCGGTCTTTGGTGATGGGCTTACCTCTATGTAGGTTGGTATTGTTAATTTAACATCATTATTACCAATCCTCAAAACCCCAATCACGTACTCACCCGATGTCTTAAACCTCTTTTCTCGAATTAACTCCCTAATTAGGAGGTAAAGTAGGGCGTTTCCGACCTTATTAGTTGATGACCACTTCAATAAATCCTGGTGGGTAACCCTCCTACTCTTCATGATGTACGTCCCCAATGACACCTTTAAATCCTCAAAACTAACCACAGGTACTTCTTCGGAAAGAACTCTTTTATACTTACTCCCAAGGTATTAGGGTAAATGGGCAGGGAGTTCGATGATTTTAGTAACATATTAATGAGGCCGAGAAGGGTTCAGATACTTAGGTTATTGATTGAGCAGGGTACAATGAAGATATCCGACATAAGGAGGATACTGAATGCGCCGGCCTCGTCCGTGTATTACGACATTGAGATTCTAAGGGCTAATGGGCTCGTTATTAAGGATGGATCTTACGTAAAGATAACGAGTAAAGGGAGGGAATTGGTGGAGAGGTTAGACGGTATCCTAGGTTCTATGCAAGAGAGTAGGAGGAGCAGAACTGAGGAGTTGGCAGATATTCTACTTATGAGGCCGATAGTGGTAAGCATATATAGGCTCGGCCCCGCCATGGTCTTTCTATACTCAGTGATAATAATAGTTCTAGGGTTAGTCATGGCCTTCATGCAGGGTTATGAATTAATGCTGCTCGTCTTTGTGGAAGGCATAAGTTTCATGCCTGTCAGCATAACGGTAATTTCCGTGTTGGCATACGTGGGTATAGCATTATTTATTTATAAGTACCTGTTAGGTAATGAGATTATTGATTTAAGATTACTAAGTGGGGTATTTGCCTCGTTAATACCCACGTCAATCTACCCAACAATAATGGCATTGATAACGCCCTGGATACCACCCCTACCGCTCTCAATAATCGATGCATTACTAAAGGCCCTACTACCACTGGCGAGCCTAATTATTCTAGCCACCGTATTATCCATGCTCTCGGGAAAGCCCATGGAGTACTCACTATTATTCGAAACACTACTCCTCCTAATACCCTCGGTAATCATATACATAGCGATCTTTAGGTAGTGGCATGAGATTGATAATCCTAGATAATGTATATCCACCGGCTGAGGACTCTTGGCAAACAGCGGAGGTGCTTGGGTGGGTTTTGGAGAATTACGTAGGGGGTAGCGGCACTCTGAGGATCATCGATGTTGGGTCTGGGACGGGCATCCTGACATTAACCGCGATAGAGAAAGCGGTGAGTAAGGGCATTAATGCGTGGGTGATCTCTATCGATTACGATGTTAATGCATCAATAAACACGAGGCTAAACCTGATCAATAATGGGCTGTATAGTTATGCCGATGTCCTATCAACGAGAACATTAGATGCGATAAAAAATAACGCCCGCCTTAAAGTAATTGTAAGTAACCCACCCTACCTACCTGGTGATTGGTTTGAGGATTGGAGGATTTTTGGTGGTCCTCAGGGTAACGAAGTAATTAAGCAAATCGTGAATTACACATGTGGTAACAGGGTTGATATTGTGGTTTTAACGCAATCGTCATTGTCTAATTGGGAGGAGACTGTTGAATTAATGGGTATGTGTGATTATAAGTTGGTAATTGTTAAAACAAGTCATTACTTTTTTGAGGATATTATAACTATGGTTTTTATCACGAGCTGATCTGCTCGATCGAGAGGTTGAGTAATGCCTCACCTACGTCAGAGGCGTACTCGGCAATTCTATATATGCTATCGAGGATCAATCTCGCAGAGGCAGCGGCTTGTGTAGATATGTTGTAGTTTGTTAGGTTTGTGTCTAATGAGTCTACTGCTGACCGTATCTCGTACTTCACGGCATCGATTATGTAGTTAATCTCCTTAACGTCAGGCTTCTCTATCATTGCCTTACCCACGTTATTCATTATCATGGAATCCTTACTGAGCAACTCACTAAACCTCTGCCTAATCTCCTGCGGCATTAACAATACATACTTATCACCAAGATTCAGAACCTCCCTAGCTATCTTCACGGCATGGTCGGCAGCCCTCTCGAGAGACTTATTAATTATGGCGTACTCAATTATACTCCTTGGGTCCTGTAAGCCAGAGAGGCTAAGGGCATGCTTGCTAATCAGTATCCTCTTTAACTGCCTATTTAGCAACCAATAGAACTTATCAACCTCGTTGTCTCTCTCCACGATGTCCGTGGCGATTGCCTTATCCCCATTCTCTATCGGGGTTCTTAAGTCATCGATCATTCCGACAACGGTCTTCACGAGCTTCACGAGTATATCCCTAATGTTTATGTCTGGGACGTTGACCAGGTTCTGTATTACTAGGGAGTTCCTACCCTCCTCAATAATCTCGACACCGGTTAACTTCCTCCGTACTATATCCTTAACCTGCCTCTTAAGGTCTAGTGTTGTTATGTCGAAGTTGAGCTTGAATATGTCGTAACCCGACAGGTAATGGGCCAACAAAACCCTCTCTAGGTGGTCAATGTTTGAGAGGTCCTGGTTAACACTTATTGATGACTCAAGCAGTGGTGCCTTAACCATCTTCTTAGGCACGACCAGCAATGAGAGGTCTGGCTGTGGTATGACCAAGACCTCATCACCAGGCTTTAGATCCACCTGCCTAGTCCACTCCTTGGGTAGCGACACTATTAAAGTTGCGCCGCCGGTTAATTGCACCCTCCTGGTCTCCGGTTCAAACTTCACTATAGACATCAGGGCATAATAATTAGACCCCTATAAATACCTTATCCTAATAAATTAATAATTACTAATCATAATTACTTATTGATTTTTAGAGGTGAAATATTCATACACATGAGCATAACTATTCTATTGAAACCTCCGTCTCGGCTATACTACCTAACTTAGGAATAATTACCTGAAGCACCCCATCCCTATACATTGCCTTGGCTCCATCAACCTTAAACCTAACACCAAGCTCCACCCTCCTATAAACCCTGAAATTGCTCAACCTCTCAATCCTAGCCGCCTTACCCACCGTAGGTGTTGGTTGAGGTTCGGCTGCAATCTCCACATAGTTGCTGCCAACTCTAACCTTGATACTGTCCTTCTTAACACCAGGTAGATCAACCAGTATTACCACCGAGTCGCCATTATCAAAAATATCGATGGGTGGCTCCCTGGTCATTAACCTCGGATCTATCACGGCCGCTAACTTACTAATTAGCTCATTCACACCAGCCTCCACCTTACCTAACCCAACCGCCACATCTGTTGCGTTTTGCTCAAACGTCATGATTAGGAGGTATGCTATGTTTAATAATTATCCAACGCATTAATTAAGTGGTACTCCATAAATAAAACACAAATAAATACGGGCCTAAATAACGAGTGCCTCCTTAATCAAATTACCCGTTACGAACCTCTGGGGTAGGAAGGGTCTCATCAATGGGTCCATGACTCCATCCACCATGTACTTCACAAGCAACTCAGCGGCGTAAGGCCCAAACATGAAGCCATGTCCAGAGAAGCCAGATAGCACATACACACCCTCAGGCCAACTATCCAGTCTACCCATTATGTGGCTATGGTCTGGTGTCATTTCGTAGTAGCCGGACCAAATCCTCATGACCCTGATATTCCTGAGACTCGGTATTAACCGAACGACCTCCCTAGCCCAGGAAGTGAGCCAGTTGAGCGTGTTTCCGTAGGGCAGAAAGCCCTCGCCATCCTCAAGCTCCACACTACCCAACACCTCGCCCCTCATGGTCTGTCCAACGTAGAAGTTCGTCTCCGTATCTATTACGTAGGTGTTTATCAAGGGTCTTATTGGTTCTGTGATCCCTATCTCCCTCCTCACGGGCCTTATTGGGACATCTATATTCAACAGGGACTTCATGAGCTCACCAGTCCATGCGCCTGCCGCGAAAACAATGCTCCTAGTTCTCACGAATGCGTTACTTGATGAAGCATTAACAACCCTACCTGACTCAATACCCACGCCCCTAACCTCTGAATACTCAAGTATATTAACGCCGAGATCTAGGGCTTTTGTGTAGTAACCCATGACTATATAGTCGTGATGAAAGGCGCCATCCTGCGGGCCAAAGACTGCACCAACTATACCCTTGGTATTTATGTACGGGAATCTGTCCTTAACCTCATCCACGGTTAGTATTTGCACAGGTATGCCCAGTGGCTTCCACAATTCATTATTAAGTTCCTCATACCGCTTAAGGACCTCCTCACGCCTAACTAGCCATAAATACCCAGGTCTTTCAAAGATGCCATTCCAACCAAGCTCACCACTGAGCGACTCCAGCCTCTTGATAGCTTTGATCGCGAACTCCGTGTTCTCCCTATTCCCAAAGTGAACTCTATACCTACCAGCGTTCCTCGTGGAGCTACCACCACCCACGTAGTTCCTCTCGAAGACAACAACGGATAAGCCTCTACGGGCTAGGTAGTAAGCCGTGGCTAAACCAACAATGCCTGCACCAACAACCACGGCATCGGCAGATAGGGTTATTAATCCACGACCCTCGCCCATCATTCACCACCCGCCAGCGTTGCCATTGGTATCGGCGCCTCTGGAAACCTAATCCTTGGAATACCAAACTCACCCGGCTTCTTCTGATAAATGAAGCTTAGTATTAGGTTTGTACTCACAAGGCAGAACTTGCCCTGGCACGGGCCGGTGCCTAAACCAACAACCCTCTTAATCCTCTCCATACTGGGTAGCTTAAGCGATTTGTACTCCTCCTCCTCACCATGAAGTACCTTAACCCTCACCTCCCTACCATGCATAAGCACCTTAATCCCCTCGAGAACATCACCAAGGGTTACGTCTTCGCAGAAGCAAAGGTACTGCTTATCTGCGACCTTTATGGCCCCCTCAACATCCTCTGTGGTGCCTGCTGCAGCCCACATCGGTACGTGGGTGACGTTAGGCTCTGCGTAATAGCCTGTACCATGAAGTCCCTGCTCAAACCTAAGCAACACATTGTAGTATGATGAGTTCGTATTAACGAGATCCCTCTTGAACTCGGCAACCTCCCTATCTAAGTCATCCTTCCCAACCAACCCCTCCCTAGCCCCAATACTCAACGCGGTAACCCTCGCCTGCCTAATCACCAGGAATTCCGGTAGTAATCCGCCGGCATCACCAACCACGTAGACATTACCTAAACCTAAATCGCCAGTGAAGCCCCTCCTTGGAACCAAGCCACCCATCTCTGGGGCATACACTATGGAGGCGCCTAGTTGGGCTGGTAGGTCTATCACGGGTAATCTAGCTGCACTAACCACAGCATCGACAACAACCTCCTCCCTCCTCCTAACCTTGGCCTTCCTACCCCTAAGGTTCTCAAGCACAATCCTTAAGCCATCCCCAGTATCCTTAGAATCAACGATATTCATACCAATAAGCACCTTCACATCACTCGAACCAACCCTATCCCTATACAAGTCGCTCCTGATTATTGCAGAGTTATCGCCAAGGTAAACCTCAATACCCTGCTGAGCAAGGTTCATTGCAACCCTAACACCCCAATCATCACTACCCCAAACCAACAACCTCCTCGGCCTATAACCCCACCACTTAACAAGCTTAAGTGCTGATAAGCCCGTAATCATGCGCGGCGTGTTATTGCCAGGAAAGACAAGGGGTACCTCCCTAAAGCCCTGGGCGAGCACTAAGTACTTATAACTAAATATGTATAGTTTAGTGAAGTCCCGGGAATGACCTGTAACGGAATCCTCAAGGAATCCATCAAACACAACACCCCTATACACAGTCACTAGATTCTCAACTTCCCTACCCAATTTGTTAACAAACTCATTACCGCGTCCTAACTCCCTGATTTCCACATCATCGACTATGAGGTGGCCACCAAGGTAGTCCTCACCCTCAACGAGGACAACCTTAAAACCAAGCTTCGCTAATTCCCTAGAGATTGAAAGACCTGCCAAGCCTCCACCAACAACTAAGACGTCACTATCAACTTTCACATACTCAGTCTTTGCGCTAATGGCTGGTAATTCATCTATGGAGGATCTATTAAGGGATTCACGAACTCGCTCCCTTATAATAGGCCACAGCAGTATCAATAGGCGATTCCTAGGGAAGGAAGATGGTTTTGCCAAACCTCTCAGGATTGAGGGAACACTTGTGGTCTTCCTTGGCATTGTTGGTTTATCACCACATAGGTTGTAATAGCCCGAGGATGCCCAATAACCCTCACACCACCACTCACAGCAGAGGAAGCCCCTCGGCTCTCCATACCTGGAACTCCTCATGACGCCATAATTACCGCGACCAAGCTCCTCAGCGACCCATGGCCGCTTACTCATCATGTGGTTGTGGGTCTTGGTAAATTATAAGTTTTGTCCATACACGAAGTGCAAATTAGCATCCCTAATCCTTAATTAACGCTGGGTGTCCAGGGAGCCCAGGATACTCCTCACCCTCGCTATTAGGGCCTCCACAAGCCTTTCAGCGGTTTCATCGTTAGGAACCTTACTCCTTATCCCCTCGGGATCCGGCCCATTGTACTGATACTCATGTAATTGTAAAGCCAGTGTTGTTAACTCGACAACCTCGGGCACCTTATTGGCTATTAAGGTGGAAACCTCCGTCATCCTACTCGTGGGCATCACCACGGCGATCCACTCATGGAGTGGTATGGAATACCTACCAACCCTCTTATACCCCGTGTACTTACCCCTGAGCAATTCAAGGTTGTTTAGAGCTAGGTAGGACATTGCGGACTTCCAGGCTTGGAACGCCTTACCTGCAGCATTCCTAATCAACCCCTCCTTCAAGAAAACCTCAGCCACGTCAAGCTCCCTCAAGGCCTCCTGAAGGCGGGACCTCGCTATCTCGGCGGTATTGAGTCTCTTGATCTCTATGATGCATCACCTCGAATTCAACACCACCGAACTATTTAATGCTTAGTTTTTTGGCTCACCGTGACTTGGGTTGTAAACCTTTTACGTACTCATCGCACTTGCTTCGGTATAGGCAGTAGTTGCATGACGGTGGTGATTCACCACTCGTTCTACGCCTAACCAATGGGCAGTGCTTGACGTAGTACTCCGGGTAACAGTTTTTGCATATGACCAGTGAATTACCTATGTATGCCACCTCCCAAAACGAAACCCTCCTACCACAAACACTGCATGTGAAGCTCACTTTCACCCACCCCTCTACCTACACCCTAAGTAGCTACTGAGTCATTAAATTAACTACTACATATATTAATTTCCCCCGCGATTGTGTAATGTTTGGTTATGACAAATGTGTTCGTCGATTGCCTTAGGATTGATGGGTCAATAAGGTGCCCTGGAGATGGTGGGTTCAGCGATGTAATGGTGTTTGGGAGACATGTTAAGCTTAGGAAGGATCACCCAGCCATAGATTTGATGGGTAGGTTAGACGAGCTAGAAGCCCTGGCCGAGTGGGGACTTGCGGAGGTTGGTGGTGAGGAGTTCAGCAACATCGCCCTAATGGCCACGGCACTGAACACATACCTAGCCACCGGTGATGGGTCATGGCTCACCCCAATTAGGGATTTGATAAATAAGGTGTGTGAGGTCGATAGTAGGGAGTTGGGCTGGTTCATACCCAAGGATAGGAAGACGGCGTTCTTAAACCTGCTCAGGGTTAAGGCCAGGGAGGCCGAGAGAACCGCTGTTAGGCTTTTGGATGATGAAGATCTACCAAGCAGTAATGTGCAAGAGCTCATAGGTATGCTCAACCAATTAAACAAATACATAGCCCACCTAATATTTCTCAATCACGTGTCGGTGTTTAAGAATGTGAATGAGAAGATGAGGTCCTTTGGGGCGATGAGGTAGTATTTTGCAGTAAGAACCTTTATATAATCTAACCCAAATTGGGAGGTTGATGAGGTATACCGTGTTAATATCGATAGTGCTATTCGTAGTAACAGTCATAGTGTTGATTTACTACGCGGTTTACATAGATCATGGGCAATTCCTCATTGGTAATACAAATAAGGCGTTAGATATCCTAATGCTATCTCTCGTCGTGATTGCGGGGGTAATCACGGGCATAGTGTATTTATTTAACTCCAGAGCAGGTATTGGTGGTGATCATGTTCAAACCGTACAGTATTGAGGAGGGGAGGTTCCTGGTTAAACTAGCCAGAACAGCCGTGGAGGAGTACCTACGTAGTGGTAAGGTAATACAACCACCGCAGGATACACCACCGAGACTCCTCAAGGATAAGTATGGCGTATTCACCACGATAGAGGTGTTCATGGGTAGGGACAGGAGGGGTGAGCTAAGGGGTTGCATAGGCTTTCCAGAGGCTGTATACAACACCGCAGGCGGTGTTATTAGGAGTGCCATAGCGGCTGCCGTTGAGGATCCGAGGTTTGAGCCGATGAGTATTGATGAACTTGATAGGGTGACCTTCGAGGTGTCCATACTAAGTCCTCTGGAGCTCCTCGAACCCGGCAACCCGAGGAGTTACCCAGGTAGGATTGTGGTTGGTAGGCACGGTATTGTGATACAGAAGGGTTATTACTCAGGGTTATTGCTGCCGCAGGTTCCCGTTGAGTATTGCTGGGACTCAATGACGTTCCTGAATGAGGGTTGTATGAAGGCGTTCCTACCACCCGATTGCTGGCTTGATGAGGATACCTCGGTGCTGATTTACGAGGCCCAAATATTCAGGGAGGTTGAACCTAGGGGTGAGGTTGTTGAGAGGGATTTGGTTGAGGAATTGAGAGGGTGCAAAAATGCCAATTCAGGTGAAGGCTGACCTACACACCCACAGCACATACAGTGACGGTAGGGGAGACCCGAGGGACGTGATAATAAACGCGTTAAATAGAGGGTTAGGCATACTCTCGATCACAGACCACAACACATTCAGGGGCTCACTAAGGGCGTTAGAGGTCCTGAGGAGCCGCGGGCTAGCGAACAATGATTTATTACTTATTGTTGGTAATGAGGTCAGGACATACGATGGGGACGTGCTAGTACTATGCATGGATTACCCAAACACTGACAATCCACCCAAATCAATACCCGAATTACTTGACTGGGCCTCCTCAAACAACTGCCTAGCAATACCCGCCCACCCATACGATATTCTTAGGCAGGGTATTGGTGATAAGGTGAAGCTATACAAGTGGCACGCAATCGAGGTGTTTAATGCCGGTGCATTACCAATAAGCAATTGGAGAGCCATGAAAACAGCACGTGGGTTAGGAATAGTCGGTGTAGCCAATAGTGACGCCCACATACCCGAACTCGTTGGCGTGGCATACACAATATTTGAGCTTGAGGATTTAACCGTGGAAAGCGTGTTCAAGGCTGTGATTAATGGGCGCATTAAACCCATTGGTAACTACCCAAGCCCAAGCTTACTCCTGAAAAGGTTCTCTTGGTCCATAAGGCGCAGGTTGCACCTCTAACTCTGTTGTTTAACGGCCTCGTCAATAAACCTCCTGAACAGTATCTTAACGAGACCACCACTCACGGGGTCCAGGTAATCCTCCGTGATTAGCATCAGTGAGTAATCATTATACCTGGTCAGGTAAAGGTACTTATCATTGTAGTACATGACCACGAAATCCGTGTTATAACCAAGGAGGGACCTCACCAACTCATCACTAACCACCTGCTCACCCGTGTACTCCACCACCTCACCATTCTTCAACAACCCAACAAACGAAGCCCTAAACAACTCCCTAAACTCGGAAATACTAGACGGCACATAACCCACCTGGGAAAAGGGTGGATATTGGGTAGAGCACTGCCTAATCAATTGGTTGATGTATTCCCTCAACTCGCCAATCTTAGAGAGCAATAAGTCAGCCGTATCAGCCGATGACTGCTTAATAACCCTAACCAACTCACCCTCAATACCCCTAATCAGCCTCTCAATCCTATCAACATCAACCGACCTCTCAGGGCTCTGCAACGGCCTAACCTCAACGGGCCTAGTCTCAACAAGCAAAGCCCTACCCCCCTGCCCAACCCTCACCTCACCAACACCTGACCCGCTCTGCACACCTTGCTGGTTCCGCTGCAACTCACTAGGTGCTGGCTGAACATACTCAAGGCCCTCGCCTCCCTCATTACCCTCACCACGCTTGCCCCTAGCTCCTCCCCTAAGGTATCCAAACCTGTACAGTAGGGCTATGACTATGGCTACAGCGACAACAACCACTATGACGACTAGGGGCATGTTTTGGAATACTCCAACCTGGATGAACGGCATTAGTAATGATTTTCACGAATTTATTAATAAAATTAATGCTTAATTGGGAATTGAGTGTGATCATACAAAACGCAGGATCTCCCTCAACTCCCTAATACTAATTACGCGGGGATCACCAAACACACCCTCACCCAGGAAGAATATTGTACCAACACCCGCACCCCTAGCCATATCAACATCATACCTAGAATCACCAACAACAACCACATCACCAACACCCAACCCCAACAAACCCAATAACTTAAGCAACGGCTCAGGGTCAGGCTTACCCCTACTAACGTCATCACCAGCAACAAGGGCATCGATGAAGCCAAGAAGCCCAGTGACCTCGAGAACCCTAAGGGCAACATGCCTAGAGCTCGACGTAACCACACCAACCAACAAACCCCTACCCTTAAGAACCCTCAAAACCTCAGGCGCCCCACTAACAGGCCTAGCATCATTAATTAGCGATAAGTAAACCTCATTCTTAACCCTAAGCGCCACCTCAGCATTCTCACCACCACACAACAACCTGGCAATATCCAAAGCCCTAAGCCCCATCAAGGAATACACAAACTCAACA
>OFEH01000009.1_pt1 | contig 76453 bp, 78 predicted proteins | sample 1521031 | NCBI WGS metagenome assembly OFEH01 (sample SAMN05518350, study PRJEB24110) | hypersaline lake metagenome | isolation source: Grendel Spring, Yellowstone National Park, Wyoming, USA | place: USA:Grendel Spring, Yellowstone National Park, Wyoming, USA | collected 2011-11-16
ACTTTGATTCCAGAATACGTAAGATACGGGAAACGGCGCGGCACGAAAATGTTTCCGGCACCCAAAACTGAAGCAATAGCAAGGTCAAGCTTTTTAGCGTAGCCATTAGATAACCTTATTTTAGTTAGATTTGGGGTATCAGATTTTAGAGCTAACCTGAGGTCTTTAAGCGATGTGGCAAAAGTTCCTGAAATTGGCCTGTCCATGAAAAGGATACCATTATTTAAATTCTGCATTACCATGTAAGCTGACCATAGCTCGGCCATCGTCATCATAGAGTAAGGTATCCTTTCTATCGAAGTTTGAAGTTCAAATTCAGAAAAAGCTTCAGCTTCCTGATAAACTTCAGTTAAATCTTCAAGCCAAAGAGGTATTGCTGCATAAGAAGAAAGCTCTTCCTCTTTCTTTGCTTTTCTTATGTCAAACTTTATACTGTTTTGATCGATGTAAAAGGGACAAGAATAAGCTACGGAATTTACGTAAAATATGAGCGTTTCAAGCCTTTCATCGTAATCCATAGAACCGTCAATGCCGTATGCTTTATGTTCCCCAACGCCAAAGTAAGATTTAGCTGTTTCAACGGCCCTTTTATTATCAAGGTTTTTAAGTAGTCGCTCTATGATTTGAGGATAATCCTTGACTTCCTTAACTCTTTCGTTGAACTTTTCTATCAGCTCATTGGTCTCTTCCTCTATCTTCTTTACTAACCTTGAATAAGCTGAACCTTTATCCAACGTTTTAATATTTTTAAACACTGAAATATAAACAATTGTTTAAAACTATTCATTCTTTACATTGTATGAGCCTCTCAACTTCTATTAGCTGATCAAATTTAACCAGCGAAAGCAGCCTATCGCCTACTTTGATTTCTTCTTCAGGATTAAGGTACTTAACGGGTTTCCCTTCCCTGATAAGGACTATGTAATCAAAAGGAAGCTCCTTTAACTTCATCCCTTTAATCTTTGAACATTCCTTTACGTCTATTTCAACCATTTCCATTCCTGAGAGCTTTCTTGAACTGTCAGATATAACGCCAATTACGCTTCCCGTAATTGTTGCAGAAGCTATTACGTTTCCTATCATCCTGTAGATTGGCACCACAACATCTATGCCAGCTTTTTTAAGCCCATCATACATCTGTTCAGAGTTGTTTATAGCTATGGTTTTTATTTTTGGGTTAAGGTGCATCGCGGTTAGGGCATAAAGCATGTTCATCTCATCGTTTTCCAGAGTTAAAACTATGGAGCTTGCGTTCTGAACGTTAGCGTCGCTCAGTGCATCTATCGGTGACGAAAGGTCGGAAAGTATGTAAGGTATGCCGCGTTTCTGTAGCTCGTTAACGTTTTCTTTTTTTCTGGTAATAACGCAGAAGTCCCTCTTGGAAGTTATCAGCCTCTCTGCAACGTACCTGCCTATATGCGTGTAACCGAGAATTATTATGTGCCCTTTCATGTACTTAACCTTGCTCTTCTGAACTTCGTCTAGCCAGAGGTCAGTTTTAACTACGCTGTTAACTACTCCCTGAACCAGAGAGGCTGCGGAGCCTACGCTCGTAAGTATTATCCCGATCAGCAGAAACTTTTCAACTACAGGTATTTCTGTTATGGGGGGAGCGTACAGACCTATTGTTGAGATCGTTGAGACAGAAGCCAATAGAGCCGAAACGGGGTCAAGCTTTTGAAAATAATAGAACACGTATGCGCCAAACCCTATCATGAATGAAAGAACGAGCAACTGTTTCCATACATGCTTGAAGACTGAATAAGGATGTAGAAAAAGGGTGTCAATAAAAACCCTGGCTCTGATGCTAGTTCTGAGCTTGTACTTATGTAGGCTCGTCATGTAGGATCATCAAAAAGCTTAACTTATAAGTTGTGTGCCATAAACGCTTTTAGATTTCCATATTCATCGCTTGAGATCCCACGCATGATAGTAGATCAAAATTTTTAGCATATGATGTCGTTTTAACTTTCACTTAAGCCATACACGATTTTACGATCTAATAATGTTAAAGCAAATTATGCATTAATCAGCATTTAAAAAATCTATGCACAATTCTTGTTTTTTAAACTTGTTCATACAGGCTATAAGGAACAACCTGGAGCAGCATACTAGTGTATTGTGTTACTAATTATAAAAAATTGCAAAGATGTTGGTTCGTTCAAAAAACTGTCATCATTGATATTGACTTATGTGGCATGTGCATGTGATCCAGGAGTCTTAAGTTAATGCAACAGAAAGGATATTGACTTATCAATTTGCAACTAAGCCTTTTGCAAAAGGTGACAAAAATTTAATGAAAAATCAGCATATTTAACTAACCCGCTTTTGATGCTAGAGCTGTTTGAAGGAAAGCATTTCATAGAACTGTTAAGGTGCAACCCTATCATAAAAATCATGCAAAAGTTTTGATCCTAAGATTAATGGAAAAGCAACAGTACGCATATCACCTTATAGAAACGCTTATAAGCAAATTCAAGATAGATTACCTGCTTGAGAGGGCATAGCCTGTTAAACACAGGCGATATGCCCGGGATGATCGTGCCTAAACAAGGCACGGTTATCCGAGAAGCTCCAATCCCTAGATTGGAGCAGTTAACAAACAGTGGGCCCGTAGCTCAGCCAGGTAGACGTGAGGCCTAAAGCATCGGGCTTTTAACCCGAGGGTCGTGGGTTCGAATCCCACCGGGCCCGTACATTTTTTAAAAATTTTTTATGCAATTTTTTCTAAAGTAATATTTTTAAGTTACAAATTTTACAAATCAATCATGAATCCTACGGAAGTTAAACTCAGAGTTGAAGAGGCAAAAGGCAGGGATGTGGGAAGGTTTATAGCAAGAATTCCTCAAAAGGTTATGAGACAGCTTGGCATATCAACTGGCGATTATATAGAAATAATCGGGAAAAACAGCGTTTACGCACAAGCCTGGCCCTCTTACTATGAGGATGAAGATAAAGAAATAATAAGGCTTGATGGCACACTGAGACAGGGAGCAGGTGTTGGTATCGGAGATGAAGTAAGGGTAAAGAAAGCGAAGATATCCTCAGCTCAGAAAGTTGTTATAGCCCCCATAGAAGTCAAAGTTCAGGCAGATCCAGAGTATTTTAAAGAAGAATTTTTGCTCGGGAAACCAGTTTGGAGGGGGTCTTTGCTTATCATACCATATTATAGTGAATCCCTTAAGTTTATGGTAACGTCTGTTTCTCCAGGACCTGTTGCTTATGTTGACGAAAATACACAAATAGAGCTAAAAGAGGAACCCGTAAAGGAAGTTCAGGTACAAGTTGGTAGGATATCTTGGGAAGACATCGGAGACCTTGAAGATGCAAAAAGGAAGATAAGAGAAATGATAGAGTTGCCTTTGAGGCATCCCGAAATATTTAAGCACCTCGGGATTGAGCCTCCAAAAGGAGTTCTTTTAATAGGTCCTCCAGGAACTGGCAAGACTCTGCTTGCTAAAGCTGTAGCTAGCGAAGCTAACGCGTTCTTTTTGTCATTAAACGGCCCAGAAATAATGAGCAAATACTATGGGGAATCTGAGCAAAACTTGAGAAACCTGTTTGAAGAAGCAAAAAAGAATGCCCCAAGCATAATATTTATAGATGAAATTGATGCTATAGCTCCAAAAAGAGAGGAAGTAACTGGTGAAGTTGAAAGAAGGGTAGTGGCTCAGCTTTTAACCCTAATGGATGGTCTTCAGGAAAGGGGTCAAGTAGTTGTCATAGGAGCTACAAACAGGCCTGATGCAGTAGATGAAGCTTTAAGAAGGCCTGGTAGGTTCGATAGAGAAATATATATAGGAATGCCAGATAAGCAGGCAAGAAAAGAAATACTGAACGTACATCTAAGAAATGTTCCACAGTGTGGCGAAGAAGAAATAAGCAAAAAGATATGCTCGCAAGAAGATAAGATAGACCTTGACGAAATAGCAGAAATGACAAATGGATATACTGGCGCAGATATAGCTGCATTGGTAAAAGAAGCAGCCATGATGAGGCTAAGAGAAGCTATAGATAACAAAGAAATAGATCCAGAACAGCCAACAATACCGCCCGAAAAGCTTGGAAAGATAAGGCTGAGAAGAAGGGATTTATTAGAAGCTATAAAGTATGTTCAGCCTACAGTTTTAAGGGAAGTCATTGTTGAAGTACCAGAAGTCCACTGGGAGGACATAGGCGGTTATGAAAAGGTCAAACAGGAATTGAAAGAAATGGTCGAGTGGCCATTAAAGTATCCCAAATACTTTGAAGAGATAGGAACAGAACCTCCAAAAGGAATACTTCTATACGGTCCTCCAGGAACTGGCAAGACTCTGCTTGCTAAAGCTGTAGCTACAGAAAGCCAGTCTAACTTTATAGCGGTAAGAGGGCCTGAAGTCCTAAGCAAGTGGTTTGGGGAAAGCGAGAAAGCGATAAGAGAAATTTTCAAGAAAGCCAGGATGGCGGCTCCTTGTGTAGTTTTCTTTGATGAAATAGATTCTATAGCGCCAGCCAGGGGCACGAGGTTTGATAGCGGGGCCACAGACAGGATAGTGAACCAGCTACTAGCTGAAATGGATGGAATAGCACCATTAAAGAATGTGGTTGTAATAGCTGCTACTAACAGGCCAGATATAATAGATCCTGCACTACTCAGGCCAGGAAGATTTGACAGGTTAGTTTATGTTCCACCTCCAGATGAGACAGCTAGGTTCGAAATACTTAAAGTACATACAAGAAAATTGAAGGTTTCAGACGAAATAAAGGCTAACGATTTTTCATATTTAAAGGAGCTTGCGGCTAGAACAGAAGGTTATACAGGAGCCGATCTAGCGTCATTAGTAAGAGAGGCAGCAATGCTGGCATTGAGAGAAAGCGTCGAACAAAAATTGGAACATGCAAAGCCTGTTGAAAAGAAGCATTTTGAAGAAGCGCTGAAGATCGTTAAACCTTCCCTCACAAAATTTGACATAGAAAAGTATGAAAGGCTTTCAGAAGAAATCAAAAGAACAATACGATAATAGAAATATAACTGGCTTATAAGTCAAAAATTAGCAAAATTTTTATCATCCTGTGAAAAAAGTTTATATTTTTTAGATATAATAAATTAAATGTGTCAATAGATCTTACTCCTTTAAGAGTTCTTTCGGCATCAGGAATCATAGCACATATGGCATTAGCTACGTCTTTTCTTGGCACGATAGCTTTGGCTTTAGTTCTAGAGTACAAATATCTACGAACAAAAGATAATGCATACTTTCAGAAAGCTAGAATGTTTTCTGTAATATCTACGATAATATTTGGTGTTGGAGCCGCATATGGGACGTTTGTAGAGTTTGGGCTTGTTACTGTGTGGAGCAACTTTATAGCTATGATAGGGGCTATTGCGCTTCCATTTTACCTTGAGCTGTTCGCTTTTCTTTTTGAGGTTGTTGTTTTGCCGATTTACACTGTAACATGGGAAAAGATAAAAAACGGATGGTTACACTTTTTTATAGGAGTTATAGCGGCCTTTGGGGGTTATTGGAGCGCTTATAACATACTGGCCGTTATGGCGTCACTTTCGATGCTTCCTCCTGGGCTGCAAATAGTAAACCTTTCGCAACAAGGTCAGTCAATATCTAAAGCTATAACATACTTGTTGGTTTGGAGTTCACCAACTCAAATGCTAAACATGTACTGGTGGGGCGCTCAGGTATTCATATTTCACGGTATACTTGCTGCTGTTATCGTAAGCTGGTCTCTTATAAGCGGCGTTTATATCTACAAATATATTAGAGACAGGGATCCGGTAAGGAAAAAAGTGCTCAATTTGATGCTGCTGCCTCTCGCAGTACTTACTGCAATTCAAGGACTTGTATTAGGTCATTTTCAGGGTGAACTGGTTCTTTCTGACGATCCTTTGAAGTTAGCTGCTCTAGAAGGAATGTACTGGAGTGGACTCAAGGTTGATCCACTTACAAGTTTTGTTGCTTATGGTACTTTTAATCATCAATTCTGGGGTTACTACAGTTGGCCCGCTAGCATAAGGCCTCCAACATTTGTTACGTTTGCTTACCTTGTGATGATGGTGGGTTTCGGTATAGTGCTTGGAATACTAACGCTAGCACTGGGGCTTGATTATGCGTTCGGAGAAAATTTAAAGAAAATAGGCTTTGGATGGTTGTATAAATTGCAGCCTTGGTTAGAGAAGATATCTCAGTATTTAATTCCTTTTTCAGGTATAACAGCAGGCATAGGCGGAGCTCTGGCAACAGAAAGCGGCAGATTTCCGCTTATCTTTGTATCCAGCGTTCCTACAACATCAGGCCCTCCTGAGATAACAGGTGTTCCTGTTTCTGCAATCGTAAACGTAGCCCTTAATATGCCTGTTTGGGAAGTTGCCTTACTGATAATTGTAGCTCTTGCAATACCTTTTGTAGCCGTTTATGGCATCTGGGTTTATGTAAGTAGAAGGTGAAAAATATGGTTACAAGTACTTCAGTTGTAGCCGGTTTGCTTTCATGGGCCTTTGACGTGCATTTACCTCTAGTTTATACCGTTCTTGGAATACTTTGGATTACGCCATTTATTGAATATATAGGAGGTAAAAGAATGGACAGCAGGTACTCAGATCTAGCGAAGGTAATGCTGAATTACCTCATAGTAGTATACGCCATAGGTGGAGTCTTTGGCACTATCATAACAGTTTTCCTTGCCGGTTTGATGCCAGTTTTTACCAATTTAGCTGGCATAATTTTATGGCCTGTATGGGCAACAGCCATAGTTGCAGGTGTTATAATAACCATACCTGTCATAGGCATGTACTATAGAACATATAATACATGGAATTATAAGAACCATGCAATTCTAGGTATTTTGCTCGCAATTTCTGCGTCTTTGATCCCACTTATGTTCAGGTTGGTTTTTGCATATACAGCCTTTCCTGCGGGTACATCCATAACTCCAGACCCTTCGTCTATAATAGGCTTTGACCTTTCAGTTAATGTTTTTAAAGCATTTATGAACCCTCTTTACCTTCCGCTTTACGCCAGCACAATGAGCGCCGCTTTGGCGTTTACGGGTATTATGATGATATTTGGGTTCAGCGTTAGATATAAAGGCTTACCGCATCAGGACCTTGGAATTTCAGTAGGTAAAAGGATAGCGCTGGTATTTGGCACATTATATGGCATCTTTACATCAATTTATTTGTACGAGGTTTACGAAAATTCTGCTACAATGGCTTGGTCCATATTTGGTAGTCCACCTTCTTATCTTCCTTCTGCACTTCAGGCTGTTTTTAAACCAACTTATCTGTTGAATGAAGCGTTTTATGCCACCGTATCTATTGCGCTTCTTTTGTTTGTGATTCTCGTTGTGTTTTATTTAAAGAACAACAGAACTTTAGGTATAATTTTGGGACCAGTTTCTATAGCGGTACTGGATCTTGCAGAAACCATAGACCTTTTAGCTCATGCGCCTTATGCTGTTGTACCACCTGTCAGCGTAGCTGAAAATCTGATCAACACTTATGGGGTACAATTCGCCTTGACTGTAGCCAAAACGCTTCAAGTATCTACTTTGTCATCGACTCTGGACTTTTTGGTTCAGTTGATAAACAAGCTGCCACCTTTGCTTTATATGTCTCTTATTCTTTTCGCTTTCTTTAACGTTCTGTTAATTATAGTAATTTATCTTGCTTTAGCATGGAGAGAAGAAAGGTAACTTAAAAGCTAATTACCTCGTAGCCCTGGTTTACGTAATAAGCTAGTCTTTCGCCTGTAGGCAGTAAGTTAATACCAAGTTTTGTCAGCTGTTCTTTTATATTTTTTGAAGAAGCATAATATACGCACGCGCTATCTACATGTCCATTTTTTAGAAGATAGTTAAAGTTTTCAAGATCTTGACCGTTTATAGATGTTAAATATTCTTCACCTGGTCCATAAAAAATCACTTTTAAATCATCGTATCTTTTGTTCATCGCTGATTTCACAGCTATAGTAAGTGCAAGCGAAAACCTTTCTGGATTCTCTTTACCTGTTACTATAAAAAATAACGCCTTCATACGCTTATCATTTTAAGAACTGTTATTTATGTTATTTTGATATTTTTTACTGATAAAAGTTAAGGGGTGAAAAACCTTTCCGAGAGGTAGGGGATGGATAACCCCTTGAAATTTTCTATAATAAGAAAAATAAGAAATATTATATTGTTAATTCCCAAATGGGCTTTGCCTGTGGAACTTAGGCGAGACGCCCAGGGATGAAAACGCCTCTGCGATTGTGAGTTACTTGCAAAGTATTCTGCGCGTAAGCTTTTAAGCGAAACGGAAACCCCTTTTAGTGAGGACAGGATAGTTCACTACGCCAACAGAACATTTTGACGTTGGAGTCAGATAAACGCCTTAGCTATTATAAACCTAATATCGCAAAAATATAGTATGATTTACCATTATAAAATCCCAGGATCGTTTATGGTTTGCATAAAAGCGTCATCTTTGCTAAAAAAGTTTTGATAAAGTGAACGACAACCCTCGCCTCTTCAAGGACGGGGAGGAGGTCAGTGGTCTATCGTACCTAGTTATGAGATACCTAAGGAGTTGTGGAAAAAGGACAATCAAAGATCAACAATAGAACCGCACTGACTTCCTACTTAAAAAAAGGCTTCTAAATATTCTTTCACTTTATTTTTTTATGCACTGCTGTCTTGTTTTGTTTAAAAAATTAACAGCAAAAAACTATTGTCCAAAACTAAGACAAACTCGCTCGAAACGCCCCTCGCAGTTTGTTCGCTTTCATAAGTTATCGTAGTCCCAGGATGAGCAGTTCCAAAACTAGGCAGGGAGGAGGTCAGCTCAGTAGTTCTAGGAGCTCAGCAACTCGCTTGCGGCTTCTACCACACCAACTTTGTTAGGTAAATCCTTTAACAAACTGTATTCTTCAGCTTGTTTTTCTATGAACCCATAATCCAGCAATCTGTTTAATATTTCATAAATTCTAGGTTCTGGAACATCTTCTCCAAGTATCGAGCTCGCAACTTTGGTGATTTGTTTTAGTTCGCCTTTGCCCCCAAGCCTTTCTAACGCCAAAATTGTCGCTGAATAGCGTTCCTTTGATTGTGTGCTCAAAATAAAGTTTTTGGCTTCTTCCTTTACTTCTTTCATAGCCATTTTTACTATATCATCCACTTTTATCGCTTTATTGTGCTTTAAAGAGAACGAATATTCTGAACCAAAAAATGTTAACCAGCCAGGAACGCCGTCAAACTTGTTTAAAGCGTCCTCTAAAACTTCATCGCTAACTTTAACCCCTTCCTCCTCAAACCCCTTAACCAGAAAGTCTTTGCTGGCTTCCCTGTCAAACCTTTCTAAGTAAATTCTTCTTATATACCTTCCAAAGAAGGGTTTCTCGTATTCAATGTTCTTTAGAACTTTTTCCAAAATTCCGATCATACTTCCAGTAAATATGATGGTCGTGTTTTTGCAATAGTCATAAATATCGTGGAACACAGAGGAAAAATTAATTCCGTTAACCTTCGCAAGCTCTTGCGCCTCATCAAAAATTATTACAAGATTCTTTCCGTTGTCTTTCGCTAGCTCATCCATTTCTCTTGTCAGAAATCCTATATCCTCGTTTCTGAATTTCTTTAGTCCTGCCCTTATCTTGACTGCATTAAAATCTATAAATGAACTCTCGTCGATGCCCAAAATGTTAGAAACAACTCTTAAAACTTTGCCGCCTAGCGTGTATTTCTTGATAGCTGAATTGATGCTTTCGAGAAACAAATTGATGAAAGAAGACCTTGGATAATTACTCTTTTTCGGATTGTAAATTCTAATCAAATTCAGATTTAATACAAGGCTGTTAGTTTCGTTTACGGAAACGTTAACTATACTGGTCTTCCCAACCCTTTTCATTCCTAAAACTACTATCCATGTTTTTCTTTGTATGCTATCTTTTATCATTTCAATTTCTTTTTCCCTATCGTACAAATCCTTTCTGTTTTCTTTGGGTCTAACGTCAAATAACATTATTACGCCGCCGTAATAATTACGCCGCCGTAATATAAAAGTCTTTGGGTTTATCAGTGTGAGACATCCCCACAACCCTAAAGGGTTAAAAAAGACCCCTTCCCCGAGCGATTCCCCACTGAAATAAGCGCCTTTAAAAACGACCTACTTTTGAGTTTTTTCATGAAACATTTTATCGCTAATGGAAAGTTTGGTTCAAAAGTTTTTATTACTACTGTGCTGTGTTGCATGATTTTCTGATGCGCACTTCCTAGGTATTTTTCTGGCACTAGCTTGTCAACGCCACAAAAATATTGTACAAATACGCATAAGCACCTCCTTCACCATATTAAACCTCGCCAACACGTTCACCAAACGCTTCACAACAGAGAAAACGCCCTCAACAACCCTAAAACCAAAACGATGCATTGCCCCAAGCCCTAGGCCCAAGCGCCCTCCGCCCCAACACATCCCTGACGGACACCCCACACTCCTCGCAACAGAATTTCACAATCACAGTTTATACCACTCTGAGACAAGAAAAAAATCGAATCATACGCCATCCGCACCCTCCTCACCCTCACGCCCTTCATCGCACCTCTAACAAGCCTTCTCAACACCTCACCATAAAGAACTTTCCCAGATGTTACATGGATACGAGCTTTGTCTTGGTGTTGACGGCGAAGCGTATCTTTATAACTCTTCTTCACCTTCCACACCTTTCTCATCCACCGTTGTGTTTTATGCCCGATGAATCTGCTAGGCTTACGGTTGTGGATTTGAAAAGTTTCTTCGATTTATGGTTTGTTTATTCTGCATATTGTGGTGTAGTCTGGTGCTTGTAGTCCTTACGTATTTTGCGAGTGCTTTGATGAAGCCTTCTAGTTGTCTGTATGGTAGGTGGTGGAGGATTCTGATGAGGCCTAGCAGCATGGTATGGTTCGCCTACTTTGCCTTTTTAGTTGTTTATTCTTTTCCGTTTATGGTTGAGGAGTCGAGGAGGATTTCGCCCCTCCTAACAAGCGCCTCAGTACTTGCTCCAGCCTTTATCAGAGGTCACATTCTACGCCTCACTATATAAATAGAAGAGGATTGAACTAAAAACTTCACACTGCACGCTTAAGTCATGCAACACAGCCCTCTTTAGGAAAAGTTTTTAAGTGGTGGGTGTGAATGGGGGTTATAGGTTATGATAGATATAGGCAGAGAACTGCAAGTGGTGTTGAATACAGGCAAGATCGCGATTGGGAGCAATCGTGCAATTAAATCAATAATAAATGGCAGCGCTAAGCTAGCAATATTAGCTGCCAATGCGCCTGCACAGGTAAGGCAGGAAGTGGAGTACTATGCTAAGCTGAATCAAACCCCAATATTCATCTATCCGGGCTCGAGTTGGGAGCTCGGCGCCGCCATGCGTAAGCCTTATAAGGTGGCCCTGCTAGCGGTGCTTGAGCCTGGCGAAAGCAATATACTTGAGTTAATAAGGTGATTAATGAATGCCCAACATAGTTATAACAGAGGAGGAGTTGAGGTATGCGGCATTGTTTGAGAGCATAACCGGCATAACGCCGCGAGATACCATAATAGATGATAAGTATAACAGGGTCATATTCATCGTTGATAAGAACTTCGCTCCATTGGCTGTCGGCAAGAATGGCATAAATATCAGGAGATTAAGGGAGCATTTGGGCAAGGATGCGGAGGTCGTGGAGTACGGCGAGGCTCCGGAGGACTTCATTAGGAATGCATTGTATCCCGCAAAGATAAACAGCATAAAGATAACTAAGTTGCCGAGTGATGGCAAGGTAGCCATAGTAACGGTTTCCGAGGAGGAGAAGGCCGTTGCCATAGGCAAGAACGGCAAGAACATAAATAGGGCGATTCTATTAGCCAAGAGATACTTCGATATAGAATCAATTAAATTAACTTAAGCCCAGCCCAATCATCTATGCGAGATGGGATTTAAATATCAATAATTAGAGGCAAGGCTTGCGTTCTAAGGCTTAGGAATAATAATTAATCGGTTAATGCTTATAAAGTTAGTAATGGGATTAGTTATATTATGGAGCATGTGGTTCAGCATGTGTTGACTGTGCTTCAATTTAATTCCGCCGTCAGCAAGGAGCACTCGATAAGGGTAAGGGATCTAGCCAGGTTAATTAATATGGGGGAGGACGAGTTGAGGAGAATAATAAATGACCTCAGCAGCAATGGGTATGTAGAGTTAATAGATGATGCAGTATTCCTCACGAGGAAAGGCATGATGAGGGTAATGAGTAAGTTCTCTTGATGAACGAACGGCAAACCTCGCCCTTTAGGGCGGGGTATGGGCAAATCCTAGTGAACTCGGATTTGGGATAAATATATAATACTTTCTTCGCAATGCCTATGTGGAAATGTAATAGGGCACTCATGGAATAAGGGCTAGAGACGCGTGAAAAATCGGTTTCATAGCCTTCACGTAGAGGCTCCATTGCGAGGATTATGTGATTTACCATGGGATTGTTGAGTTAACTTATTAAACCGATTAAGCGTTACAAATACGTGGCTTTATCTGTTGCCTTGTTTTCATGGGAATATCCTTTCCTCGGCAGCGCCGTTACTGACCTGGGCTACTTGGTGGGCATTATGGCGAGCGGCCTTCGTTCGATGGGTTGGGATGTCTATGTCGTTGTTCCAAGCGATAGGGACAGCGATGACGAGTTATTCGGCATTAACCTGCTCAGGATAGGGCTAGATGTTAGGGATCACCCAAGCGTTGTGGCTTATGGCCTCTCCCTCCCCTCCCAAGTAATGCGTAAGTTGCCTTACTTGATCAGGAGGAAGATAGGGGTAATTCACGGATTTGAGTGGGGGGGATGCCTAATGGCTTACTCGTTTAAGGTGCTCCTGGGCGATGGTTCCAAGATGTTTTGCAGCGTTTTATCCACAGAGTACCAGAGGGGGGATCCACGCTCATCTAGCTTAAGCGCATCAATAGCTAGCATTGAGGAGTATGTTTTCTCCAAGAGTGATTTATTGCTGGCCCACAGCAAGCAAGCTTATGAGTCGCTCCTATCTAATTACACTGTTAAGCAACCGTTACTAGCGACTCCGGACCTGCCCCTGGATAGGGTGCTGGAGGTGTATGTCAAGTGAGGGTTCTTCACTTATCATGGGAATACCCGCCCAATATAGTGGGTGGACTGGGTCGCCACGCGTATTACTTAACAACTGAATTGGCTAAGCTGGGCATTGATGTGAAGGTGATCACCATAAATTATGGATATGAGGATGTCGAGGAGGAAATCAACGGCGTAGACGTGATACGGGTGAATCCATTTAAGATAAAGATACTTGACTTCATTTCCTGGGTTCACTCATTCAATATGGAAATGCTTCACAAGGCATCAAGCATAATTGAGACATGGAAGCCAGATATAATTCACGTGCATGATTGGCTAACAGCGCCGAGCGGCGTAGCCATTAAGCACGCGGTGAGGACGCCCCTAATAGCTACCATTCATGCAACCGAGCACGGCAGGAGGGGCGGAATACGATCAATTGAGTCGAGGCACATACATGAATGGGAGTGGCTCATGGCGTTCGAAGCATGGAGGATAATAGTATGCAGTAATTATATGAGGGATGAAGTTATGAGAGTCCTCAATGCCCCGCCCAACAAGATAAGCATGATTCCCAACGGCGTCGCCAGCGAATTGCTTAACTTTAAGGTGGATTGGAGCAGGAAGCATCTATACGCCTCTGATTGGGAGAAAATAATAGTGTTCTTCGGGAGAATGGTTTATGAGAAGGGCCCCGATAAGGTGATAGAGGCGTTCAGGAAGGTGGTATCCAGGAGACAGGACGTTAAGCTAATCATGGCTGGTGATGGACCAATGCGCGAGTACCTAATGAATGCCTCGCGGGACCTCGGGGGTAAGGTGTACTTCGCCGGCCACTTGCCCGATAATGATCTATACAATGTCATAGGCATGTCCGATGTTGTTGTGCTCCCCAGCAGGTATGAGCCATTTGGGATAAGCGTCCTAGAGGGCATGTCGCTTGGGAAGGCAGTTATAGGGCCTAATCGCGGGGGCCCCGCCGAGATAATTCAGCACATGATTAATGGGGTCTCTGTGGATCCCGAGGACTCCGACTCCATAGCTTACTTCATTGATCTACTACTAAGCGATGAGGGGAAGCGTAGATATATTGGAAGCAATGCTAGGCAAACAATAATTAATAAGTATAGTTGGGGCTTAGTGGCGAAGGAGACAGTTGATCTCTATTCCCAAGTAATTGGGGAAAGGAAGAGAACTATTTGGTGAATTAACCATCCTTATTTAGCGGCATGCGCCAATCTATCCCCACGGTCCTAAGCCCAATTCTGGGTATCGGCGGTAACCTACGCTTATGCTCCGTATTGATTACTCTCCTCCAGATCCTCATCACCGTCGAGATGGGTTTACCTGTGGCCTCGGCGGCTTCTTCAGGCGATAACCTTAGGTCGACCAATGCATGTAGGATCACATCCACATCATCATAGCTCACGCCGAGCTCTCCCTCCGCGGTTTGCCCCTCCCATAGCCTGGGACTGGAGGGCTTCATAGCTATGTCCTCCGGTATCCCCAGGAAAATGCCTAACCGCCTCACTTGCCCCTTATATAAATCGCCTATGGGAAGCAAGTCGCTTCCCCCATCGCCGTACTTAGTGAAGTACCCAATCAGTATCTCGCTCTTGTCCCCTGTCCCCGCCACCATCATGTTGAATCTATTGGCGAAGTAGTAAAGGATAGTCATTCGGATCCTGGGCAATATATTGCCGTTAGTCACTGTCTCCGACTCGGAGAAGATGGGTATTGATTTAGCCAGCGAATTGCGGATGTCATTTATTGGAACATAGTAGTACTGAATGCCCAGGGACTCGGCCAGCCTCTTCGCATCATCTATATCCACTTGCGGAGTCGTTGTGTATGGCATTATCACGCCAATGACATTGCTGGCTCCCAGCGCCTTCACCAGGAGCGCGGCTGTGACGCTTGAATCAACTCCTCCGCTTAATCCTATTACCGCCCCCTTGGCCCCCGCATCCCTTATATAGGATGAGATGAAGCTGGCGATTCTCTGGGATGCATATCCATAATCTATATTCAATAATTTCTCTATGTTTATCTCCATGAGGGAATCAAGCGGTCACTGCTTAAATTGATTTCCTTCCCTCCTAATCTGGCTTAATTTATCGATAATGGCCTTCAAGTCCTTATCGCTCAGCTTATTGAAGAGGGGATGCACGTTATTTATGTGCAGATTACTCAATGAATCGTGAATGATGCTCCATTTAATGGTGCTGGCGTCCACCCCAAGCATTGACCATAGCTCTCCCATCTTGCTCGGCATCACTGGGTAGAGAGCCACGCCCAGGGACTTAACCATGAGCAAGGCATTAGCCAACGCTCTTCTAGACTCGTCCCCCCTCATTTTCCAGGGCTGCAAATCATTCAGGTACTTATTGCCCAGCCTAGCCACCTCAACGGCCGATAATAATGCATCCCGCAGCTCCACGCCTTCATAATGCTTAGCGCTATCATCCAATAATTTCAATGCCTTCTCGACAACCTCATCCTCCGTGGGCTCATCCGCGAATCCCTGCTTAGCGGCCAAGGTCAATACCCTATGTATGAAGTTGCCCACCACATCATTTAGTATTGAGTTAATTACCTCCGCGAATTGGCTCCAGGAGAAGTTGGAGTCCCTGTTCTCGGGCCTAGTCATCACAAGGAAGAACCTCCAATAATCGACGGGCAGCAATTTTATTGCCTCATCTATCCATATGCCTATTCCTTGGCTCTTGGAGAACTTCATGCCCTCATACAGCAAGTACTCCGTGGAGGATGTCGACCAAGGCAACACGTAAGGCTCTTGAGTGGCCATTAGAAGCGCGGGGAATAGTATTACGTGGAACGGTATATTGTCCTTACCGATGAAGAAGATAACCCTGGTCTCCGGATTCATCCAGTAATCCCTCCACTTTTCTCCTCCATTGAAGTACTCTATGACGGCGGATATGTATCCAAGCACCGCCTCAAACCAAACATATATGGTTTTTCCCTCTGCTCCAGGGAAGGGGGCCGGTATGCCCCACCTATTATCCCTAGTTATGGCGCGCGGCCGTAACCCCTCCCTAAGGAGGGATAGGCTCATTTGCTTGGCGTTGGGCGTCAAATTATTATTATTAATTACGTAATCCCTGACCTTATCCTCAAGCCTCCTTAAATCCAGGTACCAGTGCTTAGTGATGCGCCACTCGGGCTTAGTGCCGCATATGGCGCACCTGGGCTCTATTAATGATTTTGGCTCGAGCAGCCGCCCGCAATTCTCGCATTGATCCCCCCTGGCCTTATCGTAGCCGCAGAAGGGGCACTTACCTATTATGAATCTATCCGGCAAATATATCTTATCCCTGGGGCAATACGGCATCTCCTCATCCTTTGTTATGACATAGCCATTATTATAGACCTTCATGAAGAATCCCCTCACGAACTCCTTATGCGTCTCGCTCTCGGTCCTAGTATAATTATCAAAACTTATCTCCCACTCCCTGAATAATCCCTTTATTAATTCATGCATTTTATCGGTTAATTGCTTCGGCTCTATTCCCTGCTTTATCGCCTCCACCTCTATTGGCGTTCCATGCTCATCGCTGCCGCTCACGAATAGGACATCATCGCCCCTTAACCTGAGGTACCTAGCGAAGACATCGGCGGATAGAACGGAGCCAATCATATTTCCAAGGTGTGGAATGCTATATATGTAGGGCCACGCCGATGCCACTATCCATTTACGCCTTACCTCATTTCCATTAGGGTCCCGCACAACTCACTACATTATATTTATAAATTTAACGATATCCCGAAACGAAAATGGGGGCCTCATTAAAATTTCATCCTGCGATGCATTGCACTGGAGGGAAGACCTAAAACCCCACTACATGCATTGGGTCATCACCTAATGATAGAGAGCGACAAGCCTAGCCCTTTAAGAGGGGAGGGGGTAGTTCACTATATAAGGTATAATTCACTATAGTATTATGGAAGCTATACCAAGAAAAGATTATGCCATAGATGAAATTGCGGCTCAATGAGTGATGAAGAGTACAGAAAGGCCATGGAGTTCTACAATTTCCTAATAACTATAACCAAGTGTACTTAGGATGTTCTGACCTCCTCCCCGCACTAAAGGGCGAGGTTTGTCGTTCGTTTTATAAAATCTTGAGGGCACTATCGCTTATTTGCCTCTTCCCATTCCTCAACATATACCAGTAAGGAGAAGAGAACTCTTCAGGCTTGCCGTATTTCTCAGCTACATGTTGCAGTATTTTCTTTCTTTGTGCCTCATTGATCTTTTTCAATTAATCATTAGATATCTCCATTCCTTTCCCTCTTTTTCATATAACTATTTTATTATAACTGAGAGTTGAACACCATTTACTTTAACGTCCTTAAAACTCATATAACAAGTCATATAACAAAAACCGTTACATCATATTTCTCTAAATGAAGAATCTTCTTTCAGATTTATACAAAATGGGGCTCGGACCGGGACTTGAAGCCGGGACCTACGGGTCCACAGTACTTCAGATATATAACAAAAACGAATGTTAATTAACGAATATTAATTGTTATATAGCAACGATATTCCGAACCGCATTCAGATAACTATTTTAGAAACTGTTTAACGTGATTCTACATTATCGTTAACTCTACGTAAACTTACTAATTTACAACAAAATTGATAAGGGATTATGACTTATTATGTTTGTGTATAAATATTTCTGCAAGCCGTTTAACGAGAAGCTCCCTATGGTAGATCTCTTACTGTGAGATAAATATAGCTAAATCAAGATCGCATTTGTAATTAACCAGTTCTCTCTTATATGTATGCTCTTCTTTTCTACCGTTATAACCTATTTTATTAATAAATAAAATAGTATCTTCTATACTAAGTTTTACTCTTAACCTTATAAGATAAGTAACGGATATGGATTTTCCTACTCTAGTCGAGAGTATAACGGAATATTTAGGATTTTTAAGTATATCAAGTATATCAGGTATTCTCATTGCTTTCTCAATTTTATAGCTGTCTTCGATGTAAAGATAGCCCTCATACATCATTATGTCGCTCAAATCATAAGGTTCTATTAGACTGTCAACTTTGTCGCATAAGTTGTTATTTTCTTCTTTTTTAAAACTTTTAATAAGATCACATACTAACTCTGTAAACTTCTTCGTATCCATATTTACAACTGATTTAGCACCAAATTTTTCCGCAATATAAGACAGAAATGATTTAATATTTTCTTCGCATTTTTTCTTACTATCTCTAAATTTTATTTTATCTTTCTCCGATTTCTTAACACAACATTTATTAAGCACTTCATCATCTATTATGTATATCAAGTTTACGTTAGGCGTTTTTTGAGGATAGTTATTGTTGTCGTTACTGAAGAGCGAATTAACTACTGTATACATACTTAATGGGGCTCCGATATAAGTAATAAGTAATTTATTATCTTATCGATGGTAGTTGTATTTTTTGTAAATTTAGTATTTAGTATACGATTTATTAATGAGGAAATATATGAAGTCGCGACTTGTTGATATTCGATTTGTTCCTCTTCTTCACTACTGATAATTTTGTTCCTTATAAACAACATATAGGACACAATAAGAGTGAAAATTGATATCATTGTATACCTGTAGGAAAAAAGATTGGTATACACTTCATTAAGTAAGATAAAGCCTATAGATGGAAGTATGATGTATGCAAAATAATTTATAATACTTGATACAATAAAAAGACCTAATTGCTTAATCTCTATATTATCCTTCTCAAAAAGCTTATTTATCAAATCATAAAGTTTATTTTTATCATTAAGATTCTTAGAAGCATTATTTTTATCATTAAGATTCTTAGAAGCATTTATGATCTCTTGTCTAAAATTATTATCACTATTTATTTTCAGATTTAATGTCTCAAATAGAGTATTAATCAATATATATGAGACATACTTTTTTATAAATACATCAGTTATAACAATAAGCAGTATTAAAGATAATATTATTATTAACTCTACCAGGTTATTGTAGGTTATGTAATTAACATATCTTACAAAACGAGAAACTATTACTAATGCAATAAAATATGCAACTGATAGCTGAATTATAAGAAATAATAGCGCGTTTCGCTTGCTCTCTTTAAGCTCGGTTAGTCTAATTATTGACAGTAGCGTAGATAAGGCCGTATCCTTCACCTAAGAATTTCATCCTTTCCTTTAAGGCAGTGCTCCCTGAACTTCTTCCCTCCATATTTCTGCCACTTACGATAAATTAGATCCCTCTTATACAGCCTCGTTAAGTATACTAGTAACTCCCCTCTCGGTATCCTCGTTTTCTCTTCAAGGCCCTCTAAAGTTACACAGCCGTGAGATAAAATTATCAATATTTTCTCAGTATTCTGGAGTTTTTGCACAATATTTTGTCCTAAAAGTCCTCCTTAATAAACCTTAAGTAGGATTAAGGAATATGTAAATAGTCTTACAGCGCTACAAAAAGTAGCTTTCTAATTCTTACCCCTCAGTATTAACATATTGTTAATCCTGATTCCGTTAACGTAAGAGTCAGATAATTCAATTAAAAAACTCGACATCTGGGTAGGATTAACTACCAAATAGAAGTCCGCCTGGACCATTTTTGGACCGCAGTATATGAACCACAGAGGTCCAGCATTAGAACCAGAGGACCGTATATAGTTGTTTTGAATTTTTTACGGTAAACTGGGGAGTTTATTGAATTTTTCTAACGGGAGTAGAAAACCTGGATCCAAAGATTAGCGCTAATAATGCTTACTTAACAATTTTTCAAAATCCAATAAGAAGTCGCTTTTCTAACTTTATGTATTGGGGACATATTTCGCAAAAGAATATAAGCATATATATGAAATATGAAATATGGCATTGGAAGAGGCAAAGAAGCTGGTGCTCTTAGTCCTAGGATTAGCAGAAGGGCATATAGACACAGATACAAGGATGCAGAAGCTAGCTTTCTTAGTGAACCAAGAGGTCTTCCACTGGATAAAATTTGTAGCAGATAAATATGGTCCATACTCTGAGGAGTTAAGGGAGGCTGTGGACGAATTAGAGAAGGAGGGAAAGCTAACCTATATCTGGGATGATGGTGGTGTGTTCAAATATTTTTTAACAGAAAAAGGTAAGGAGGATGCGAAAAAGTTATTAGGCCAATTGAAAGATAAGGATGAAGACAAATTGAAGAAAGCTATGGAAATTATCCAAAAGTATAAGGATAAACCACCCTCATATTTAGTAGCATATACTCACAAGTATTATCCTGAGTATGCAGAAAAGAGTATTATTAAAGATAAGGTTGAAGAATGGATCCGGTATTATCATCTTTAACCTTACATACTTCCACTCTGTAAACGTGATCATAAGGGATACTAACTAGGATTCCATCCATATCTCTAATCACTACACTATGGGTAATGCTCTCCAGAGCCCCGCAATACTTATTTCCCTTATCGTCTACTATGCATAAGCATATACCAGGATCCTTTATGATATTGAATAATCTGGATTCTATCTCGTCGTTGGTATCGAAGAAGTAAATCTTTAGTCTCTTATTATTTGATCCGAAGAAGTAAATCTTTAGTCTCTTATTATTTAATCTAAGATGAGTAAAATGCACAAACATTACAAAACCTAACGTTAGAAAGAATGACATTATATAAACTACAATTAGGATAACACCTAGGATTATAAAGCCCTTGTTTAGAAAGAACAAGGCTGAGGTTATTGAGACTACTGCAATGAATATTAATAAGAAGTATTTTTCTGCTAGGACCAGAGTTCCCCAGTGTATTGCCTTCCATCTTGGGAATAGGCTATCTATATCTGTATCTAACGTGATATGAGCAGAACTCTCATATATGATTTTCTTTAACTTTTCGCTTCTCTTAATCAAGAAATTACGAAGAACGAGGTATAATAGTATTGCCACTATCAAAATAACATTTATTATTATTATAATATAACTTGAATTATTACCTAGTAGAAAATATAAAAATTCTGAAAGAATAGCGGAAAATAAGATTGATAAGAATAGCATATTAATTACAGTATCTATATATCTTAGCTCTATCAAGTAACGCACAGGAGCATATACTGTACCTATTAGCCTTAACGTACTGTTTTTCTTAGTTCTTTGTTGTATAAAGGCGGTGATTAAATAGATCACGATAGAAACAAATAATGTTCCCACGGTTGTTATAATTTCCGTGGAAAAGGTAGTCATAAGATAAATTCAGGCAGGGAAATTTAAATCATATAGAAGGGTTTCAAAGTAAATCCCTAATTTGTTAATAAAAAGGCAATAAGGAGAATAAGTCTGTAACATTTTTGCGTAACTACTCGTTATTTTTAATTACTTCTAATCCCCTTAAGGCTATTAAGTAAGCTGAGGCTGTATGCCTATCGAAACCCTTTTCCATCATCACCTTTTCATGCTCTTCAGAGTTTGTAGTACCCTTTGGATTAACTAGAATAACGTTGAAACCTAACCTAAGTGCTTTAATAACACCGTGGACTAACAACTGCTTCTTAGCAAAACGTGAAACCTTCCTATTACCGCTCTTACTCCTAGTGAACTTCCTCCTCTTAACTAGGAATAAATCCTCTAAAGCTACGTAATCAACACCAACCCTTGATAGGAAACTGAGAGCTTGTGAAAGAGCATTCAAACGTAAAGCCATAGCTTTCCCTTTAGGAAAACCGTGGGAAACAACCTCACTATACCACCACGTTTTGGTAGTAATAACTTTACCCTCCTTATTAACTACAACGTTCAACCTATCACTATTCAAATCAAAACCAGCAACCAAACCATAGCCATTAGGTTTTGGTGAAGAGAAGTACTTCAGATACAACCAGAGTGGTATTTGGAGGTGAATCATAGGGTAATGCTTGAAACTAATTACAGCACCATAACCCTCTACCTTATTACTCGCCAACTCTTCCAACTCATGAAGTAGTGGTAAGTACTCCTTTCCAAAATAAGCTTTTCCATAAATCCACTTACCCCACGGGTCTTTAGCTTTAACTTCAACGTGGTCATCCAAAACGTGAAATTTTATCCCCCTATTTCCTTTATCGCTTTTATTCCCCCTACAAGCGATCCACTTCTTTCTAATCTCAACCTTGTTACCGTTATTCTCAACAATGGCTAAAGCTTGTTTATAAGCAGTTTCAGCATAGAATGCAAAGGGATAATATTATACAAGTCCTTGACAGCCTCATTTAGTGAAACTCCTCTTAAAGCTAGGTTAATTCCAGCCTTTACAGCCTTTGAGTAATAATAAGCAATTCTAGCTATCCTATCCAACTCATTAAACTCAACCCTACCATTTATAGTCACGAATTGGAAGTTTTCAAGAGCTTCCCTAGAACCAATTAGCTTACTTCTCATCATCTGGTAGGATAACAGTTACGATCACCTCTCTGTCTAATAAGCCCTTAATCTTCTCGTGAACACTCTTTGGGACGTATATTGCGTATTTTGGGTCTCCGTACTTGTCGTGACCCATTGAGAATATTTTTGAGTGAAATGTGACTTGAACCATGATTGATTATTTAAAGTAAAGTTTATAAGCTTTACTTACAAAAATTAATTAGAGGATGCCACTGTGAAGTCGATGAGCAGTCGCGAGGTGGAGGAAAGGCATCCAATGAGACTCCCCCATGTCGTGGCCGGGAGTCCATACTCCCTAACCTAGGCGTGGGGAGGAGAAGAGGAGTGATGAGGCCGAGTGATTAATAGTCATTAAAAGTGACTATTAGTCACGATGAAGGCCGAACTTTAAGGTACCATAAAGTCTGGTATCGGTACACTTACTAATCGTATTTACAATACCTTGTATAAGCTCTCCTTATCATACTGTAAATTATACGGTAAACTGGGGAGTTTATTCAGTTTATCTTAGGAATAATAGTTGTAATAATGATAATAGTAATGATAACTATGCGTTTTCATTGCTGCAAACAGCATTAATACTCCTGACAATATTGCTAAACTGTTTGCCAAGGGATTATCGTAAGAGAGTGCTAATGCAAATCTCCTCCACTTACCGTTTCTCTTTCCGTAAATTCCCCTTTCCGTAAATACGTCTAAAAGCATGTGTGATGGGCCTACTAACAACCCGTCAAGAATAACGGAAAAGACAAAAAGAAAAGATGGAAAAACGAAATAAAGGACACCTATAGGGAGAGAAAGAAAAAGGCCCCATAAGATAGACCTATAAATAGATACGTAAATTCTCAATATGGTCTTAAGCTTAAAGTCTGTTATTGGCGGACCCGGTGGGATTTGAACCCACGGCCTACGGCTCCGGAGGCCGTCGCTCTGATTCCATGCTGAGCTACGGGTCCCTAAAGAAGCGTGTTGCTCAGCGTTTAAAAACATTGATAAAACAAACGGTGAACCTCGCTTCTTCTAGGGATGAAGTAGGTTTAAGCTACATACGCTTGGGGCAAGTGAAGCCATAGGGGTTGAACCCTAGGCATGTTGACGGAGCCATCTTTAAGGAAGGTGAATCTAGCCTGTTAATTCATCTATCCTGGCTACTTTCTCGCCGTGCTCGCTTTTCCTTAACTCGCTTATTTCGTTTCTCTCGTACTTATATACGACATCAGCCTTATTTGGCTCGAAGTCCCAAGGAATAACTAGGACGTAATCTCCTACCCTCATCCACATTCTTCTCCTGTACTTTCCAGGTATTCTAGCTATCCTGGCTTTCCCATCTTCACACATTACCTTAACTCTATCATCCCCAACTATATCGGTTACCTTAGCTATTAGCTCCCCCTCCTCAGGTAATCTAATTCTTTGACTTGACATTCAGGGAACAGCGAGCATCCACGTATTTAACGGTTTCCCCTCATCGATTCAGGGCAGTAAACTACCAAACGAGGGCTTTGGCAATGAAGCTGATGGCTCCCCAGCCCCTAGAGGGATAAGGCTCCTTATCGGGTGAGTTAATGATTCCGCAAGCATGGATGAGCCCGTTCTTAGGAGGGCTCCCTTTCTAGTTTTATGCAGTTTCCCCTATAGACGTAGAACCAGCACTGGTTTCTGGGCACTACCTTAATGGCGCCGTTCTGGGTTAATATTAGAAACGAGTTCCTCCTCTTCTCAACTATTAATCCCCTTATTCCGTTCATGTATGGATTAAGGCACTTCGTCGTCTCAACTAGGGGTAGAGCCATTATTTATCCCCCCTCATGAATGCATTAAAAAGGGGTTCCCCAATCATTGCCTCAGCCTCCTCCGTATTCTCTCCTCTCCTCGCTTCGCCGCCTTCGCTAGATCCCCCTTACCAGCCATCCTAATCACTAGTATTAGGAGGAGCAGTAAGCTTAGAACCCTACGCATGGTCACTCGCTGCTGCCTATTAACCGGATTAAAAACTTATATTTCCTTGCTTGTTCCCCTTGACGAGATGCCAACTAACCTGCCTCCGGAGGCCAAGGCTAAGTGGATGAAGGCAATGAATGCCAAGACAGATGAGGAGAAGATAGCGGCCCTAGAGGAGTTCCTGAGTTCAATACCGAAGCATAAGGGCACGGAGAACCTTGTTCACTTCGTTAGGCATAGGATTGCGGCGTTGAGGCAGGAGATCGAGCTTAAGCAGAAGAAGGAGAAGGGGAGCCGTGGGGGCAGGACCATATATGTGGAGAAGGAGGGGGATGCGCAGCTTGGCGTGGTTGGGCTGCCTAGTTCCGGTAAATCAAGCCTACTGAAGTGCTTGACTAATGCGAACGTGGAGCCTGATGATGTTCCATTCACTGATTCCCAACCGATTCCAGGCATGTTCATAGAGGACCTTATATATTACCAATTAGTTAAGTTCCCCTCGCTTAACCCCTTCGATGCGGAGAGCGACACCAATGTCCTCGCGGCCTCCCTTGCCAGGAACGTGGATGGATTGATAATAGTGCTGGATGCCTCAAGCAACATAGAGGAGCAAGTGAGGAGGATAGAGGAGATATTTAAGGGGCATGGAATATTGATTAGGCAGCCCCGTGCATTGATAAGCATCAAGAGGACCGTGAGCGGGGGCATACAGGTCTCGGGCTCGTTTCACGGCTGCTCCATTGACTCCGTCAAGAGGCTATTAGCGGATTACGGCATATTGAATGCCCAGGTAACGATAAATGGCGAGGCTACGCTGGATGATGTGGAGGACGCGCTGTATAAGAACTATGTCTATAAGCCCAGCATATTCCTGATAAATAAGGTGGATCTAATCGATAGGGGGAGCCTAGCTGGAATTGAGTTAGAGCCCAGGATCCTGGCGTCCCTAGTGAAGTGCAGGATAAACAGGAAGCAATTAAGCGAGACCATACTGAGGAGGCTTGACTTGATTAGGATCTATTCGAAGAATACTCAAATGGATACATACTCCAGGAAGCCCCTCATCATGCGGCGCGGATCAACCGTGGGGGACGTCGCTAAGTCAATACACACGAGCCTCTATGAGAACTTCAGGTACGCCAGGGTGTGGAGGATGGAGGACTACCCGAATCTCTATAAGAAGGTGGGCCTCAATTACGTGCTGGATGATCAGAACATAATAGAGATACACTCCTAGAAGCGATTCCTTCCCCTAGCCGTCGAGAATGGGCAGGTGAATCTATAATCACAGTGCTTGCAGTTACTGATCGAGTTATTATGGGTTGGGTTCCTCTTATATAGCCAATACCCCAATGCGTTCTCTATATCCCTCATCACGCCGGATTCATCCACCTTGACATCCCTAATCAAGGCGCTGCCCACCCGCGTCGCTTGGCCGGGAGGCATGTCCAGTAACTTGCCTCTTAATTCCTCAACCTCATTCCTCAAAACGAAGCTGGCGCCCCTCATCACCTTAACCACGAACGCCCTTGAGCACTTGAAGCCTAGTCGCCTCATCATGACGCAGTAAATCGATGCTTGCATCATCTCGTGGTCGCGTATCTCCATGAAGCGGCTGCCCGTCGTCTTCAGCTCAATTATCCCCAGTGCCTCCTTTAATGGAATCACCATATCTATTTGGCCCAGGATGGGGACCCCGCTCACTAAATCAACTACAGCTACCTCGGGCGATGGATTGCTTAAATCCACTTTGCCTATCCATCTGGACCCAACCACGTTATTGAAGTACTCGACCCCCTCCTCCCCCCTATTAACCAGGGTTGGAACGCTCTTCCCAACATCCAAATCATAACCGGCCTCCGCCCTGACCCCTAGTTGCCTCCCGTGCTCCTCAATGCCGCCTAGGCTCGCCTCCCCCACTTCCCGGGGCATCATGTTGCTCAGGTGAACCCTGTACTCACATACCTTGGCTTGCACGGCTATATTGCTTACCATTAGGAAGACGGCTCCATGCTTCATCTTAGGCAGGGACCGCCACTCCCCGCTCCAAAAAATGGCATCCCTCCGCAGTATTGGGGCATCCACTTGATTGGGCATTCATGCTGGCATAAAAACGTATCGACCCCTTCTTGTTAATGCTTATTAATGGGAACTACTAGTGATATATATGTCCATAATCGACGAATTAAGGAAGGCGGTTGGCGATAATCACGTGCTTACCACTAGGGAGGACATGCTTCCATATATGCGCGATGCCTCCTACTTCATTGGCGAGGAACCCATTGCCGTAGTGCTCCCGGGAAGCACTGAGGAACTATCCAGGGTAGTGAAGGCGTGTTACGCGAATGAGGTTCCCATGTATGTGAGGGGCGGCGGCACATCGCTCACCGGCTCCTCGGTGCCTATGCGGGGCGGGGTAGTGATAAGCATGAATCGCTTCGACAAGATACTGGAGACGAGCATACCGGATAGGTACGTCGTGGCCGAGGCAGGCGTGAGGCTGGACACGCTTAATGCGTACTTATCGAAGTTTAATTACTTTTATCCCCCAGACCCCGCCAGTTCCCTGGCCGCCACCGTTGGGGGCTCACTATCCACTAACGCTGGGGGCTTGAGGGGGGTAATGTATGGCGCAACAAAGGAGTGGGTGCTCGGCATGGAGGTGGTTCTGCCGACCGGCGAGGTGGCTCAATTCGGGGGCCGCGTCCTCAAGAGGTCGATAGGTTATGACTTAACGGCGTTAATGATTGGAAGCGAGGGAACGCTGGGCATAATAACTAAGGCCACGCTTAAGATAGCGCCCATTCCCCGGAGGATAGGCAGAATACTTGTTTACTATGAGTCAATAGATGCGGCGGGGAGAGCGGTTGCTAAGTTGAAGGAGGCGGGGATAATACCATACATAGCGGAATTCATGGATAGGATATCCATGGAGGCAGCCAAGAAGGGGAAGGGCGTGGATTACCCGCAGGAAGCTAATTACATGTTGATAATAGATATAGCGTCAACCGAGGAATCGCTTCAGAAGGATCTGGAGTCGGCCGCGGAGGTGCTTAAGTCGACTAGCCCCATGAGTCTGAGAATAACGACTGACCCCGCCGAGATGGAGCGGATATACTTGGCTAGGAAGGGGCTCTACTCCTCCCTCCTAATGGAGCGGACTGCGCCTGGAGAGAAGGTGATAATAGGCGATATAGTGGTTCCATCAACCGAGGTGCCCGCCACGCTGCTGGATATAGATAACGCGATAAGGAATTATGGCTTCAAGGTATCCCTCTTCGGCCATATAGGGGATGGAAATATACACCTCAACATATTCGCCGACACCAGTAAGGAGAATGAGATGCGCAGGGTCTCCTCGTTCCTGTTGGAGACAGGCATGATAGCGGTGAGGCATGGGGGCAGTGTCTCGGCCGAGCATGGCATTGGGCTGGAGAAGAAGCAGTTACTGGTTGAGGAGTTCAAGGCCAGGGGCACCCTAGTTAACTTGGAGCTAATGAGGCAAATAAAGAAGGTTTTCGATCCAAAGAATCTCCTAAACAGGGGGAAACTCTTTGATTAGCGTCCTAACAGCGTTGGAGAAGGAAGTCACGGCATGCATAAACTGCGGGTTCTGTGAGGCGGTTTGCCCAACATTGCCGGCAAGCGATTACAGGGCGTCAATGGGGGCCAGGGGCAGGATTAACCTAGCGAAGGAGTTCCTAGAGGAGGTTAGTAGAAGCGGGAGAAGCAAGTTATCTGTGGGGGACGCCTTTAATTCATGCCTAAGCTGCTACGCGTGCCTACAGGTGTGCCCCGCCGGAGTGAATGCGGGGAGGGCCAGTGACTACATGAAGCAAGTCATAGCTAGTGGGCAACTCCTCGAGAAGAGGCAGGAGCACCCAATAGCTAGGATGATAGTGGAGCTGACTCTGAGGTATAGGGATCCACTGGGCCTAGGGGATAAGTGCGCCGATTGGGCCAATGGCATTGAGTTCGATAATGACTCAACCACTATACTATACACGGGCCACATGTATCAATTAATGGCGTATAATAAGAAATTGAGGGAATTGCTTAACGGCAACATGGAGCTAATGAGGATTGGGTCGAGCCTAATCACGCGCGCACCTGCCTTGGCTAAAATCATGCGGGGACTCTACGATAAGGAGGTAAAGGATAAGATGGAGAAGTACCTACGCAACGTGGTTACCCTACTCAAGGCGGCCGGAATCAAGTTCAGGTACTTGGGCGTGGATGAGCCGTACCCCGGCACGCTCCTCCTCGATATGGGGTACGTAAACGAGTTCGCTAATTACGCTAGGCAAGTCGCCGATCTATTTCACGAGAAGGGGGTGAAGAGGATAATAGTAATTGATCCACATACATATGACATATTGATTAACGAGTACCCGAAGTACGTGCCTAACTTCGATTTCGAGGTGGTTCATTACCTGGACCTCCTGGGTTCCCTCCAGTTCAAGAGCCTCGGCGATTCCGTGACCTATCACGAGCCATGCCACCTAAAGAGGAGGATGAATTACGATAAACCCCTCGAGCTCCTGAGCAAAGTGGGCCAAGTGAAGATGCCTCGCCACAATGGTAAAAACACCATGTGCTGCGGCGGGCCCGATGAGGCGTTCTACCCAAGGGTGTCGAATAACGTGGCTGTCCTCAGATTCAAGGAATTGAAGGAGACAAGCGCCTCCAAGATAGTGACCGCATGCCCCATATGCTTCGTTAACCTGGACATGGATGGAAGCGTAGTCGACATTTCACAAGTATTGGTGGACTCATTGATGAATCAGGCACCACGCTGATCGGGATGCATAATGGATGAATCGCTTGCCAAGGAATTGATCAGCCGCATACTGGAGGAGGCGGATCTCTATAGGAAGACAAGGCAATGGCTACGAGGCTCCACCCTGAACGGGAGGGTACATGTCGTGGCCATCGGGAAGGGAGCCATATCCATGGCGGCCGCCGCCGAGGATGAATTGGGACCCAACATAGTGAGCGGGGTGGCCGTGGTTCCAAGGGGCACGCCGGGCCGATTAAGGATGATCCCTATAATTGAATCGACCCACCCATTGCCAAGCGAGGCCAGCCTAGAGGCCGCGCAGAGGATACTCTCATTGCTGGAGAAGATTAGTGAGGGGGACGTGGTTCTCTTCCTAATCAGCGGCGGAGGATCAGCTCTAGTGGAGTTACCTGTGGAGGGGGTGTCACTCGATGATTTGCGTCGACTCAATGATCTCCTGATAAGGAGCGGAGCCACGATTAATGAGATCAATGCCGTTAGGAAGCATATCTCCATGGTTAAGGGCGGGCAATTAGGTAGGCTAGTGATGAGGCGGGGCGGACGCGTCGTTTCCCTGTTGGCGAGCGATGTGCCTGGCGATGACCCGGCAACAATAGCAAGCGGACCCACCGTTCCCGATCCAACTACGTATGGGGATGCCATAGCATCATTAAGGAGAAACGGCGTTTGGGACACTGCTCCCCCCACCGTTAAGCGAGTATTGGAGGAGGGAGAGCGGGGGCTCAGGGAGGAGACGCCGAAGGAATTAGGGGGAGCTATCACTGTCGTAGTGGCCTCCAATATGGATGTATTGAGGGGAGTCGCTGAGTGGCTGGAGAAGAGGGGGCATCCATCCCTAATATTGACGTCGAGGATGGAGGGGGAGGCACGGGAAGTGGGCAGATTCCTGGCCAGCATTGCGCTGGACTCGATCAAGAGAGGCGTGCCGTTGAGGAGAGGCATCATTCTTGTGGGGGGCGAACCAACGGTTACGGTGGTAGGGAATGGAGTGGGGGGCAGAACCACTGAGATGTGCACTGGATTCGCTTTGAGCGTGAGAGACATGAATGGGGTCGGTTTATTGGCTTTGGCCACTGATGGGCTTGACGGAAACATGGGGGCAGCTGGGTGCATTGCCGATGGAAACACAATCAATGAGGCTAGGGCGCGCGGCATCGATGCAGCAGAGGAATTGAGGAGAAACAATACAGCCGCGATTTACGAGGCCACCGGATCATTGATCAGGACCGGCTTAACTGGAAGCAACTTGAATATAGTGGCGGCAATAATAATTGATGATACGCCTCATGCCTAGGCGCGGCTTGGTAATACGGTTATAGAATTCGTTAAATGCTATGTTATGGAATTACCTAGCGAATAATTAGTATGCAACTTTATTCGTCGCCTCAAATTATATTAATTATATATTGGTGATAATTAATATTGTTATTAAGATGGATTCTAATGTTGCCTTATCATTTTGTCTTATACATTTATAGAATATATTATTTGGTAGTAATTGTTATAAATAACTTTGAAGCACCCTTATAATGGCTGGTCAAAACACATACGTACTTAATGAGGCTATAAGAAAGCTCTGGGTAAGGATAATACCATTCGTGTTCATACTATATGTAATATCCTTCCTTGATAGAGTTAACATTGGATTCGCCGAGGTCCCAATACATCAATTACTGGGGTTCAGCTACTCTGCGCTGGGGCTTGCCTCGGGCATATTCTTCATTGGCTACTTCATATTCCAGATGCCGGGCACTTACCTGGTCGATAAGATCGGAGCCAAGGTAGTTATAGCGATATTCCTCGCCGGGTGGGGAATATTCGGAATACTGGTCGGCACGGTCACCAATGTTATGGAGCTTTACATATATAGATTCATTGAGGGATTCATGGAGGGTGCATTCTTCCCCGGCGTCATATACTATCTATCCCTTTGGTTCCCGCAGAAATGGAGGGCGCAGGCAGTGGCTCTCTTCATGATGGCTATTCCGGTCTCCGAAATAATTAATGGCCCATTAGCGGGCTACATAATAACCACAATAGGTTGGCGCTGGCTATTCTATATAGAGGGGCTACTTGCCCTCATCTTCTCGCCCATTGCCTACATATTTATGACTAATAGGCCAAACGAGGCTACTTGGCTATCCCCAGAGGAGAAGAATGCGTTGATCGCGGCCCTCAATAAGGAGGCGGAGGAGGCGGCCAAGAAGGTTAAGCAAAGCATAGGCTCCGCGCTGGCTAACCCAGTTACCATAATGCTTGCCCTCATCTATTTCTTCTGGATAACCGATCTATATGCGGTGGACATATGGACCCCAGCAATACTTAAGCTCGGCTCCACTTATGGCTATGTTGGTGTGGGGTACCTGGTGGCGGGCATATGGTTGATAGGCCTTGTGTATATGTACGTGTGGGGCCGCCACTCCGACATGACGCTGGAGAGGATCCACCATACTGCCATACCGTTAATTATAGGCGCAGTAGGGGCAATAATCGCAATAGCGTTCCCAAGCAATTTCTATGCCCTGCTCATTGGCCTAATACTGCTCACGATGGGTATACTGGGGCCATTTGGCTCCTTCTGGAGCCTCCCAACCATGTACTTAACGGGCAGCGTGGCGGCAGTGGCGATAGGATTCGTTAATTCAATAGGCAACCTGGGAGGATTCGTTGGCCCATATATAGTTGGCTACATTAAGGCAGTGACCAACAGCTTCGCGTTGGCTTATATGGTATTCGTCGTGTTCTTCGTGCTGGCCGTGGTACTGGTCTACCTGCTAAAGGCATTCAAGCAAGTGGCAACAGCATAAGAATCTCTAAAGAATCCTTAACCAATCATTTATTCATTTCATTCAATTTATTGGATTCCCCACCCAATGAGAACTCCTCGTAAACCTTGCACAGTATTCTCCTAGTCATGCCCCAAATCACTATTCCATCATATATTATGGCCTTCCTCTCCCTCCCCTTAACGGCGGTGACTGCCTCGTACTTAGGCAACTCGCTTAGATTGATCCACCTCAACTCATCGAATTCCCCGCCGTCCTTGGTCGGATTCACGTCGCATCCATCGATCATGAAGATTATTGGAACCACATTTATCTCCGGCACGTTCTTTGGATGATGAATGTCGAGCACCTTGATGATCCTCGCCCCACTTAAATCAATGCCTGTTTCCTCCATTGTCTCCCTAATGGCTGTCCTCAAGAGATCCCCATCCTCCTCCTTATAATGTCCGCCCGGAAACGATGCATCCCCGGCCCATGGATCATTACTCCTATTACGCCTCCTGCCGACCAGCACCTGTAAATCGCCATTACACTTCCTAATCACTACGGCAACGGATGCCCACGTGCCTTCCCTAGGCTTATATGACTCCACGTCGAGGATAGCAACCATAGTTATTAATATCCTTTTCCCATAATTAACCCGCACCGCGCCGCATTCATCTGCGACCTAGGATCGTTGCCTTGATGGAAATTAGGAGGATTCCGTTCACCCCCTACACTTTCATTTCATTTTATCTTCACTCATGATCGAGTGCGGAGACTTGGCCCTCGGCCGCTTGCCCGACTTCAAGGTAGGTCATGGTCTTCAGCCCAGCGGCAAGGGGCTCACATCTCCAGCTCTTTTCCTCAAATTATGGAGGACAATGACATCTCTATGCCAACCCTTGGGGGCAGTTTCATTAATTGATAAACCGAACGGCAAACCTCGCCCTTTAGGGCAGGGTAAGGTTTAAGATCTCTGAAGACTATTTCCCCTCAATATCCCCCACTCAATTCTCAGAGAATGAGGGATGGGATCTCTCTCCCGCAATGCCGGGAGGGCAATTTATATTTCTTATAGAACTTTAGCGCTCTTTCCCCTTCTATTGTAACTCTTAAATCAATTCCCTTCTTCTTTGCTTACTCTCTATACTAACACATTACTCCACTCATACCAACTTATGGCTCAAAATCAACTTACAGCCTAACTGTTCTTAGGTTCTTACCAAGGTCCTATTTCCCAACTTTATCGGTTATTCCTTTTATCTAACCGCTCTTGCTGTCTTAATCTCATTCTAACTAATTTACTTAATATACAGTTTATTTTTGACTAATAATCATGTATTTTATGTAAAATTATATAGTATATTTTATATAGAAAACATTGGCAGAAATATTTATAAGGAGAAGGCGAGAATGTAACATATGAAGGTTAAAATAACATTAGAAAAGGATTTCAGGGAATATGCAAAAGGAAAGGGTTATATAATTGGGAGTGCTCACCATGTTATTTGAGGAGATACTAGATGGTGCTTTACTATTCTGCTCCAAATAATAATATAAAGATCTATAATGATGATTATTTGAAGGCCAAGTTCGATGATAAAGCCGATTTGATAGTTACTTCTCCGCCATATAATGTTGATATTAAGTATGAGAATTATAAGGATAATATTCCTTACGACAAATATCTGGAATTCACAAGAAAATGGCTTGAGAAGGCGATTCAGGATGTGAAAGAAGATGGAAGAATGTGCCTAAATATTCCCCTGGATAAAAGCAGGGGTAGGCAGGAAGAAGGATTCCAAAGCGTTTATGTTGATGTAACACATATTGCAAAAGAAGTTGGATGGAAATACTTTTCAACAATTATATGGAACGAAAGCAATATTTCAAGAAGAACTGCATGGGGTTCCTTTATGAGTGCTTCAGCTCCATATGTCATTGCACCGGTAGAAGTGATAGTTATCCTTTATAAAGGAAGATGGAAGAAGAGCCATCCAGGAAAATCGGACATAACACGAAACGAATTCATAGAGTGGACTAATGGACTGTGGATTTTTAACGGAGAAAATAGAAAGAAGGTAAATCACCCAGCTCCGTTCCCAGTAGAATTACCTAAAAGATGCATAAAATTATTCAGCTATGTTGACGATTTAATTCTGGACCCGTTTGTAGGAAGCGGGACTACATTAGTAGCAGCAAGCTTACTTGATAGAAGAGCAATAGGAGTAGAAATCGATCCTAAATATTGCGAGATTGCTAAAAGCAGATTAATTAAAGAAGGATTAGTATTACAACAAAGACTATTTTAGGAGGAATTTTGAATGCCGCATAGGTGTTCAACTGAGCTATGGAGTTCTATTGATGATGCCCTACTAAAGTATAAGAATCAAAAAGATTGGAAAACTGTTTTAGAAGATTTCGAAAATATCTCTGAAAAATATATTAGAGGAGATGTTAAATCTAATTCAAATTACAAAGGAAATTTTGACCAAGCTTGGAAATCATGTAAAGGCAGGTTATATGAATATATCGTTTACAATTATATTAAAGAAATATTAGAGAAAAACGGTATTTCATCTATAAGTGTTAAAATGGAGGACCAACTTGAAAATAACGAAAAAAGTAGCATTCAAATACACAATTGGGATGAAATAATGCCAGATACAGATCTAGTACTTGAGAAGAACGATAAAATTTTAGCCATATTATCGTGTAAAACTAGTTTACGTGAAAGGCTTACTGAAACTGCATTTTGGAGTAATATACTAAAGGCAAGATATGAAAACAACATTGAAATAGTATTTATAACCACTAATAAGGATGATGAGCTTCAACAGAAGAATAATAGATATATAATACAACATGTGGTGGATGCTACATTAATAACAAATAAAGAAAAACATAGTCAGTTCATAGAATATATAAGGACAAGATATAAAGATAAAAAAGATCTATCTAATTTTTTGTCAAAGATATACAATATAGATACATTTATAGACTATATTAAAAGCCATGATAAACCGAACGACAAAACTCATTCCTCAGCGTGGGGTAAAGTTTGAAAAGGAAGGTCATCTCCCTTTAATGCCCTTCCCCAGCCACTCTTCGGAGAATAATTAATGAATGCAAAAACGCCTCTGTCGATATGAAAAAGGATTCCCCTAGGGTTGGGGAGGGATCAATTCCTCGATATCTATAGTGGAGCACTCCAATGGAATAATGACTCGGCCGCCCTCCAACACTGGGTTCCGTATATAGTAATGAATGGGAACTAAGTACTTCACTCCAGCCTTCTCGGCGATGCTTAATGCATCCCTAGTCGTGCTGTGCCCAACGCCGTGGGCCTCCGCCTCCATGCCTGGATTACCGCCTGTCTCGTGGATAAGCACATCACAGTTAGCTGCCAGCCTCACTATTGAGTCGGTTGGAACCGTGTCCCCGCTATAAACCATGCATTGCCCACTCGCGGTTTCAACCACCTTGACCGCCATTGATGGAATCGAGTGAGACGCCGCCGCCCCCCATACCTGGAAGCCGGGGCCCTCGTATATGATCCTCGCCTCCTCATTCAAGTTATTAACGCCGATCAATTGAAGCCAACGAATATACTTCTCCAAGTGAACGCTCCTCATCAATTTCCTAAGATCCCTCACAACGTAATCCATGGCCACGACTCGCACCCTACGTCTCTGCATGCTTCCCATTAATGCGAATGATGGGATCCCCAGCGTGTGGTCTCCATGGCCGTGGCTCAGCACTATGGCATCTAAATCACCCACGTCGAGGCCCGTGCATTTCCTGTACTGCCTGTATATGCCTTCCCCCGCATCGAGCAGGATCCTCCTCTTCCCCACCGTGACGAGAATGGAGGTCATCGATAACCAGGGACTGGATACCCACCCACCAATGCCCAGGAAAGTTATTTTCATGGGTGGAAGACGCTTATGGGTTTATAAAGGAAAGCCCTTAATCCACGCTAAGCACTGCTCCCCTTGATGCTGATGTGACTAGCCGCGAGTATCTGGCCAATGCTCCGCTTAAGTATCTAGGTCTCGGCGGCGCCCAGTCCCGCAACCTATTGCTTATCTCCTCATCGCTTAACTTCACGTTGAGAACCTTATTAACGGCGTCTATGGTTATGTGATCCCCATCCCTAAGAGCGGCTATTGGGCCCCCCATGGCTGCCTCAGGCGCCACGTGGCCCACCATTAATCCCCTTGTTGCGCCGCTGAACCTACCATCCGTGATCAAGGAAACCTCATCCCTGAGACCGGCGCCAACTATGGCTGACGTGACGGAAAGCATTTCAGGCATGCCGGGAGCGCCGCGGGGCCCCACGTACCTAATCACAACCACGTCGCCGGCCTTGATCTCGCCGCCCATAACTGCCTTGAATGCCGACTCCTCATCATCGAACACCCTCGCGACCCCATCATGCCTAAGCCTACTTACCCCAGCCACCTTAACCACCGCGCCCTCCGGCGCTAGGTTGCCTCTAAGTATGGCGACTCCCCCGGTCTGTAGAATGGGCGACTCAAGGCTCTTAACTATGTTTTGCTCCCCCTCATTAATTGGCATCATCCACGGCCACTGCCTCTTCAGGTTCTCCTCCAGCGTTTCCCCCGTCACTGTTAATGTTCTTTGATTTATCAATCCACGACGCGATAATCTGCGCAGAACAAGAGGCAACCCGCCCACTCTATCCAGTTGCCAAACGGCATACTTACCGCCAGGCAATAGATCAGCTATGTAGGGGGTCCTGGAGTATATCCTGTCGAAATCCTCAAGGGTCAACTTAACTCCAGCCTCATTAGCTATGGCCAATAAGTGAAGCACAGCATTAGTGGAGCCCCCCATTGCGGCATCAACTGCTATGGCATTCTCGAACGCCTCATACGTCATTATATCCCTCGGCTTAATTCCATTCTCGAGAAGCCTCATCAATGCCTCCCCAGTCGCCTCCGCCGCCATCCGCCTCCTCGCATCTATGGCGGGTATAGTAGATGAGCCGGGCAACGACATTCCGAGAGCCTCCCCCAGTATTGCCATGGTGTTTGCAGTGTATAGCCCAGCACATGAACCGGCGCCGGGGCACGCAGCGTTCTCTATGAGGCGTAGATCATCCAAGGTTATCTTGCCGGAGAAGTAGGCGCCAACCGCCTCAAACACGTCGCCCAATGAAAGCATCCTGCCCCCTAATTCCCCCGTCAACATGGGGCCCCCATTGATGAAGATAGACGGTATATTTAACCGGGCGGCCGCCATCAACATGCCCGGCTCTATCTTATCGCAACTGGCAATTAGGATCAATGCATCGAAGCGGTGGGCCATTACCATCAACTCAACGGAATCGGCTATCACTTCCCTGCTGATCAGGGAGGCCTTCATCCCCTCATGCCCCATTGCTATTCCATCATCTATTGCAATGGTATTGAACTCCATTGGAGTCCCTCCACTAGCCCTCACCCCCTCCTTAACATGCCTGGCCAACTCATTTAGGTGAATGTGGCCGGGCACTATCTCGTTCCAGGAATTCGCTACCGCAATAAGGGGTTTACTTAAGTCCTCGTCGGAGAACCCGGCGGCCTTGAAGAGGCTCCTATGAGGAGCCCTCTCCACGCCATCCGTCACGGTGCTGCTTCTATGCTTTAGAGTTATCCGCTTCTTTTCCTCCACAACCATTTAACGAAAATAGCATTCCTACTTATAAATATTACTAATTGATCCACTAAGTGAATTGCTTCATTATAAATAATATTATCATTATTATAAATCAAATAAAACATTGAATCAATGCTTAATGTGGATTCTGATCGTTATGTATTTATGCGGCGACTAGATGAGCGCAACAGCCCCCACGTGTGCATCCACGCCGCTTGGCGCGGCTCAAACTCGATTGGGCCGCGCCTCCTGTTTAGTTGGGTTTATCATATTTACATATATAAACTAATATCTTAGTTATATTATTAATAAGTGCTTACTGGAAGCTTCTTAAACCCAGGCGCAGTAGCCTAAAACAGGCCTAGACCTGTACTGGATTCACGCTATTGAAAACCGGGGAACCAAAAATTCCCCGGCAAGTAAACGGCGTGGATGCATACAGGGGGCAAGCCGCTTCCTCATCTTGTTGCGGAGGGTAATTTTTATAGCGTTTCAGTTAATTACCCAATTATGTCATTGATAAAGGAGGCCGAGGATAAATCAGTTAAGGGAAGGGGGAGACTTGTTTTGCTGGATTCATTAATGCCGCGATTACTTGGATTAATGGATAAGGCAGTAATGGCGCTGATCAGGGTGCCCAACAGAGAGTTCCTGGATCTATATGATGATGCATTGAGGTCTAATTACAAGATCTTCAACTTATTAAATAAGCGGGAATCGGTGATTGCATTGAGGGTGCTTGGGATCAGTAATTTACCGGATAGGATTGAGGCGCCGCCAAGCGAGTTGAGGCTAATAATTACGGCTTCCGAGGTTTACTTAATTGATGTGGATCCATACGATGATGAGCCCCTGGCCGTGTATAGATTAATGGTGAAGGAGGGCTAATGAGGGGAATCCAAGTAATCGCTTACCCTCCTCATCGCCGCCTCATATATATTCATCGCAGCGCCCCCCGGCTGGAATTCACCGACATCCGTTATGAAGAGATCAATCAATTGCGTGGGGACGCAGTCAAATAACTTCACGGGGATCCCCCTGAACTCCACTTCATGGAGTCCGCTGCAGTCGGCGTTATGGGGCTGCGCCTTGAATGATTCCCCAACCACTATGAATGGCTTCCCCAAGTGCCTCGCCACCAGGGCGAGGGGGAGCGTGCCCACCTTATTCAGAGCTTTATCCAGGTACATGCCGTCCGTCCCCACCGCTATCATGTCCACCTCGGCGGCGAATTGCGCCATGGCTGAGTCCGGAACCATGGCTATGCCTGGGAACCGCTTCACGAGTTCCTCGGCCTCGCTTCCAGGCCTTGACTCCAGCACGTATCGTATGGATGAACCGAAGACGAGGGACACGGCGCTGGAGTAACTGATGGTTAAGACGGATCCCTCCCTGTGGATCCTGGACAATGCGTGCCTAGCCTCTTCCCCATACATCCTCAGCGCACGTATGGTTTCAGCACCCATGCCGAACCTATGGAGCGCATCGGCTACGAAGGCTAGGCTAGCCATGCCGCGCCTAATGCCCATCAATTCATTAATGAATTGCTCCTCACTGATTCTTCCCAGGGCGGCCTCCGCTGCATTCAGCGCCTTATCGAAGTACCAGGACGCTCCATGCACCTCATCCCGCCTCATTTCCTCAAAAATGGATGAATAACTCACGTGACTCCCCCTAATTATATGATTATAAATATGAATTCTGGAGACTCATTCAGCGGCTCACTATGGATGTCATGCAGTGAATGCCCCCGTACCCGCCCGTCAATTCGCTGACGTCTATCTGTATGAAGTCTATGCCCTCCTCCATTAGCTCCGGCTTATGTGGGAATATGTGGCCCTCCACCCTTAACTTGCCGTACTCGGCCTTAGCCACCTCGAATAGCTTCGCGTAGTTCGAGTCCGCCTCCGCCTTCATCCTTAATGCATTAATTACCCTCGCTGCATTCATCTCCACGTTCGGAACCAATGCCCTCCTATCCCTGATTGTGAGGAAGTTGCTGGCGTAGGATAATTGCTCCATGAATGATATGGAGATCACATTGAATCCCTTGGACTTAACGTAGTCAAGCAGATTGGTTCTAATGCTTGGAGAGAACTTGTCCCCATCATTTAGGTAAACCTCCACGGGCGCCTTCTTCATTAGGTCCTCATTGCCCACGGCCAATCCATCCCCCATAACGTTGAAGAAGGTGTCTAAATGCATGTCAAGCATCGAGTCCCCGCTGGGCACGAGGGGATGCCTCGGCAATCGAGCGACAGCCACCTCCTTCACCCCGAGGAGCCCCATTACTTGAAGGATGCCGCCCCTATTAGTCCTGTGCCCGTACCCAATTATGGCGAAGTCGCCCAGCGGCATATAATCGCCTCCCTCCAGGATGCCGGGCGACGCAACCCTATATATTATCGGCATGGATAAAGCCTCAAAGGCGAGCTCGGTTACGCTTGTCTCCGGCCTCCGCTGCGGTAGCGCCATGCGGCCCTGAATTATGCCGTTCGGCACCGTTATTTGCTGGTCCCTCATGAAGTACATATTGGCGAGCGGCATCTTATTAACCACATATACCTTATATGACCTAGACCGGCGACGCCTCTTCAGTATAAGCGTTGGCCTCAGGACCAGCACATTGAACAGGAACTCCGGGTCATAAATGGATAAATTATTGATGAACTCAATGGAGTCATCATTGACGTCCCCCCTGAACTCCACAAGCTCCCTGACCAGCTTCACTACCCTGCTCCTGAACTCAGGGCTTGACTTTATTTGTTGAGTAATGACCTTCTTAACCCTATAAACCATTACCCCCTCCCTCTCCAATGCGTGCTCCAGCACTTCATGCTCGTAGAGAGCCTCATCCATGCTGAACGCACGCTCATAGAGGAATGACTTGGGATGAAGGAGGCCGTAGAACATCTCTATTCCGGGCCTATGAATCATTACCTTCCCAAGTCTATCCCACTCCCTCTTAACATACATGGAGACGCCATTAAAGCCTTGCACGACCAGCTTTAAAACCTTCCCACTAAATAGATCTAATTAACCGCCATTGATGCCGCCTTGCCGTTAATCACCGTACTCCCCAAAATTAGTTGCCTTAATTTGCCGCCTCCAACCCAATACGTTAACCAATCAACCTTATCCACACTCCAAATAGCTAAGAAGGCACGGCTTCCCGGAGTCACTGTGCCAATGTCATTAAGGCCAAGGCTATAGGCCGAGTTAACCGTGGCCGCCATTAAGGCCTCAAGCGGGGTCAAGCCGTAGAGGTAAGTGGATAATTCCATCGCCATCTCCATGCTTGGACACCACGAGTTCGGGCTGAAATCCGTGCCCATCGCGGGAATCCCGCCCTCCCGCCTCAATACATCTATCCGCGGCCTCTCGCCGCCCATCATGGATAACGCGGTGCAAGGCAACAGGACGGCGGCGGTTCTGGACTTAGCTATCCTAGCCATGGTATCGCTCGGCGTCTTGAGTAAATGATCGATTGAGGATAGAGGCAACTCGCTTATTAATTCGCTGCAACCAATGCTCGCCAACTCATCGGCGTGAAGCCTTAACCCAATACCTAGCCTAGCGGCGGCGGATAGGAATCGCCTACTCTCATCCACTGTGAACGCACCATCATCGCAGAACACATCGGCGAAGCTGGGCATTAATTGGGGCAGCGCCTCAATCATGCCCTTAACATGCGCCTCCCTATCTCTTCCCCTCGGCGGCACATGCATGAGGAGAGTATTCACAAGCCTCACAGTGAATCTAGCGCGTCGTATTATGTTGAGTAACCTAGCCTCGCCGCTGGGCGACTCGGCGTACCCCGTCTTCACCTCCAATGCGCCAGCCCCATGCATCACCGCCACGCCTACCCTATCCCCTAGGCTCCGCATTAATTCCTCATCGCTGGCCGCCTCCGTTAATGCTATTGTGCTGTATATCCCACCGCCCCTCCTCAGTATCTCGCCGTACGTGGCTCCCCCAAGCTTTAACCCCAATTCCCAACTCCTATCCCCGGCGAACAACATGTGAGTATGCGCATCCACTAGCGCAGACGTAACTAATTTACCGCCCGCATCAATTACCTGCGCCGCGTTATGCTTCTTCCCAATAATTCCTGAATTGCCCACGTCAATGATTTCGCCCCGCGAGACGGCTACCGCGGCGTTCTCGATGATGGATACATCATCCCCAAACCTCCACGGCGCCTTCCTCGCTGTGACTAATACGCCTATATTATCCACTAGTAAATCAATCACTCTCCACCACTCCCCTCAGGGTTAAGCCCCTTGACTCGAGGAATCTAGCCAGGATCCGGGGCAAGTCATGGGCAACCGCCTCTATTGAGGCCCCCACATCGCTGTTCCTCCACTTATCCTTAATTAGTTCATAAAGGAGGCGGGCGGCTTCCCCGCATCCACCACACTCATCCCTGCTTAGAGCAACGTAACTCAGTAATAGATTTATCGCGATGCTCCTCGACGCCAACTCATTTAATTGCCTCAACACGTAGACGGAGTTGAGGCTCATGGCGACCACGTCCTCCTGGAAACCGCTCGTCGGCACATTATTGACGAGGGCCGGGGCCGCTAATTGGCGCGCAAGACCCGAGAGGCCGGCATTGGTGTACTGCATTATCATGAAGCCAACGCCGCCCCTCCTGCCCAGGTACTCCTCTTCCCCATTTATTTCGCGCCTAAGCAGTTGCGCGCTCCTCCTCTCCTCAAGATTAATGAGGGAAGCCACCGCATTCCTGGCTAGGTCGCTGGATAATGATATGTATTGGCCATGGAAGTGGCAAGTGGATTTGAAGCTTGTCCCAATCATCACTGGATTATCGCTGGTGGAGTTAATCTCGTTCTCCAGATTGCGTCTAGCCCACCGCAACGCATCGAGCGCGGCCCCAATCACGAGGCTTGAGCACCTGATCGAGTATGGATCCTGAACCCTCCCCGATGAATTGATCCTGCCGCTCCCGGTAAGGGACTCCTCCAGGAGCCTAGCGACCAGGAGAGGGCCATTATGCCTCTTCACTGCATTGACCTCAATGGAGTTCGGGCTCAATGATCCCCTGGCGGCCTCCATCACCATGATCGTCGAGGCCAGGGAGCCAATGACGACTAGAAACGAGTTAATGAGCTCAACAACGAATGCGCCTGCGCTGAAGCTCGTTCCATTAATCATGGCTAGCGCCTCCCTCAAGTTGGGAATGAATGGGGCTAAGCCAATTCTATGCAGTGCCTCGGCGGCGGGGAGCTTCTCCCCATTGATATCCACCTCGCCCTCCCCCGCCACGGCCAGCGATATATGGGCTAATGGAATCAGGTCGCCGCTGGATCCAACGCTGCCCAGGACAGGCACTATGGGGGAAGCGCCGGAGTTAAGCATGCCGATCATGACTTGGAGGAGGCCGCTCCTCACTCCGCTGTAGCCCTGCGCCAATTGATTAGCCCTGACCAGTAGGGAAGCCCTAACCCACTCCCTAGGCGCTGGTTCCCCAACCCCACAGGCATGCATCCTAATCATGTCCAGTGGATCCACTTCGCCGCCCTCGCCGCTATTGGCTAATTCGCCTAGGAGAGTGTTAACGCCGTATATCCTGCTCGTCGCCGCCGCTTCCCCAAGCCTCCTTGCGCCCTCATCAAGCCCATCAAGATCGCTGAACTCAATCCTCGCATTCCCGACGGCGGCCTCATATACATCCATTGCGCTTAGCTCGCCCAGCCTCACTCCATGTCGCCTCGGGGCCACATAGCGCTCATCAGCACTGCCGCTGCTAGGTTAGAGGTTTGATCGGCTACATCCACTAGCGGAGTTATCTCCACCACGTCGAATACCCTGGGCCTCAATTCCCTGGATAACCTCGATACGAGGCTAATGGCTTCCCTAGACGTGAAGCCGCCGGGGGATGGACTATTAACGCCGGGCGCGAACGCGGGGTCCACGGCATCCATGTCGAGGCTAAGGTACACCTGCATTCCTCTATACGCCTCCACAAGTTGAGCGGCGGTGCCCATGACGCCTATCTCCTCGACCTCATCCATGGTTATTATCCTTATATTGAGGCGCCGCGCCTCATCAATTAGGTACCTCGGGTTGGAGTGGGGCCTGTACCCCACAACGGTTATGGGCATTGATGGGTTTGTTTCCCTAATCATTCTTATCGCCAATCCGCTCGTTAATCCCTCGGTGACCGTCCTTATGTCTGGATGAGCATCTATCAATATATAGCCAACCCTCTTCTCTGCATCATTTAAGGCTTGAAATACTGGATGAGAAACGCTGTTATCGCCCCCAATCACGAGCAGCTCCTTCACTTGCCTCAATGCCTGGGAAGCCGCTTCACGCGTCCTCCTCATGGTTTCGCCGTGATCCCCAAGCACTACATCGACATCCCCGAAATCCACTATAGAGGCATCAATGTTGAGGGGCATTGAGTAGAGAAAGCTCCTTACGCGTGATGGGGCGAAGCGAGCGCCCGGCCTCCCCCCCACGGCGCCGTCCCAAGGAACCCCGAGTAACCCAATGTCTCCCTTCGCGCCTCCCTTAATTATCTTATCCTCAAGCCTTACATCCCTTGGATCCTTTATGAAGCGGGAGCCCGGTGCCCTAGTTATCGGCATTAGAATCACTTGTGCACTCGCCTATCGTACTCCTCCAGATCCTTCTTGACGCGGTCATACGTGTAATCGCTTGCCCTGCCCTCTCTATGGGCCTCCTCAATGACTTTCCTGCTCTTCTCCTCCAGCCTATCCATTATGGGGATTCGAATGCCCTTCTCCCTCGCCACCCTCAGCGACTTGGGGTATCCCGCATGCGCGTGCCTCACGACGCCGCTGCCCGGATCAACCGTGAATACCCTCATTGCCTTCTCCTCCGCCAGCTCCGTTCCATCCACCACCATGCCGAAGCCCGCGTGAATTGCGTACCCTATCCCTGTTCCCCCGCCGTGGTGGAAGCATGTCCAGGTCGCTCCAGACGCCGTGTTTAATGCGTAATTCAGTATTGGCCAGTCCCCAATGGCGTCGCTCCCGTCAAGCATGGCCTCGGTCTCCCTATAGGGCGACGCAACGGAGCCGCTGTCCAAGTGATCCCTCCCGAACCATATGGGGCCATTTAATTCTCCTCTCCTCACCATTTGGCTAACCGTCTTCCCAAAGAGCGCCCTCTCCCCATACCCCAGGTAAACCACCCTAGCCGGCAGTCCCTGGAACTTCACGTATTGATGCGCATTCCTTATCCACCTCGCCAACCTAGCATTGCGCTCGAAGAGGGTTAGGAGGACATCGTCCAACCTATATATGTCGTTTGGGTCGCCGGTTAGGCTTATCCACCTGAATGGGCCCCTTCCCTCCTCGAACATCGGCCTCAGGAACTCCATTTGGCCAGGTATCTTGAATGCATCCTCCACCCCGGCATCGAATGCCTGCTTCCTAAGGTTATTTCCATAATCAAAGGTAACGGCGCCCCTCCTCTGGAGCTCCAGCATTAATTGAACGTGTTTGGCCATGGATGATGAGGACAACGCAACGTACTTATCCGGATCGCTCGCCCGCAACTTATTGGCATCCTCCAGACTCAATCCCTGGGGAACATAGGCGAGCGGGTCATGGGCTGGGGTTTGATCCGTCAATAGGTCCGGCGTTATGCCGCTCCTCACTAGCCTCTCAAGCAGGTCAACGGCGTTAGCTAGAACACCTATGCTGGTGGCTTGCCTCTTTTCCTTGGCGGCCAACGCCATGCTTATCGCCTTATCTATATCGTCGGTCCAAGTATCCAGGTACGCCGTATTGATCCTGCGCTCTATCATTCTCTTATCCACATCGGCTATGAGGGCGACCCCGCCAAGCATCTTCACGGCGAGGGGTTGGGCGCCCCCCATCTCGCCCAGTCCAGCGCTGACCACTAGCCTCCCCTCTAGGCTCCCGAAGTGCCTCTCGGCCGCGTACCCAATGGTTTCATAAGTTCCCTGGAGTATTCCCTGGGTTCCAATGTATGCCCAGCACCCAGCGGTCATTTGGTGGAAACTTATGAGGCCCCGAGCCTCTAATTCCCTGAAAATCCTCCAATCAGCCCACTTGGGAACCAGCATTGCATTGCTCATCACTACGCGTGGCGCCCTCCTGTCCAGCTTGAAAATGGCCACGGGCTGCCCGCTCTGTATGACTAGCGTGTCGTCTGGATCCATTGACACCAATGACGATACTATTGCCTCAAAGTCCTCCCAGGACCTAGCTGCTTTCCCTGTGCCGCCGTAAACCACGAGGTTCTTGGGGTCCTTCGCCACCTCCTCATCCAGAACATGGAAGAGCATTCGCAGGGGGCCCTCGAGCTGCCAATCAAGGCTCCTCACATGGAGTTCCCGTCCCTTGATCGCCTTCACTCTCCTGGCCTCCGGGTCATAGTATCCCAGCGAGATTAATTCCTCGAGCGGCGTTCCAATATACTTATATGGTACACTCATTAGGCTAAGTATAACTATATGGTTTTAAAATTTAGCCGAACAATTAAACGACGAGGGACACTGCTTAACTGATAAAACGAACGACAAGTCTCGCCCCTTTAGGGTAGGGAGGAGGTCAGTTCAGCCCTCATCTCAGTTCTTAATTTAGCATCTAGGTTGCTGAGGGGGTCATCCAATAGATAAACGCTTGGGTTTCTAACCATGGCTCGCGCCAATGCGGCTCTCTGTGCTTGGCCAACCCGATAATTGGGCTGGTTTCCTAGTTAAAAGATCCTTTATGTGCAGCTTTGAAGCTACCTCCTTGACTCGTTTATCTATTTCTTCCTTCTTCATCTTTCGTATCTTCATGTTGAGGGCTATATTGTCGTATACGGACATGTGGGGGTACAGAGCATAGTTCTGGAACGCCATCGCTGTATTTCTCTCGAAGGGGGGCACGCCGTTCATTTCTTTCCCATTTATTTTTATTACACCGGCATCCGGCTCCACTAGTCCAGCTATGATTCGGAGCAGGGTAGTCTTTCCGCCTCCACTTGGGCCAAGTATCACGAAGAGGTCATCATCCCCCTTTGAGGATTTTTCCTCTCCTAGTATTGTCGTGGTCGACCCCCGCTCTCGAAAAAGGACCAGGAGGGAGCGGGGCATTATGTCCTAAGAGTAGTCGCTGAGCGTTCTAGCCATTATGTACGCGTCCTCGCCGTCTTGGTAATAGCCCCTCAGGGTGGATACTATCTTGTATCCCAGCTTCGTGTAGAGACCTATGGCGGGAGCATTGGATACCCTTACCTCTAGATAGACCTCGGACGCATTGTAGAACCTCTTCATTGCTCGCATTGATCTAATCATTAAATTATATGCCACGCCGAGGCGTCGAGCCTCCGGCAACACCCCTATTGAGACTATGTGGCCCTTCCTGGCGACTCCACCCCTCCTTAGATTGGACCAACCGAACTCGACCCTAGTCATGACGTAGCCCACTATTTTCCCGCCCAGCTCGGCAACTATGAATGACTTGGGGAAATTCATGTGATGCTCCACGAAGAAGAAGTCAGGATAATTCTCGGGCAGCACTGCCCTATTTATGTAGGTGACTGACTGTAGATCCCTTAGGTTGAACTCCCTTATTTTGTACGTTGTTTTTCCATCCTTAGCTACTAACTCCTCTTCCCCCTCTAGTTTTTCTGTGACTTCTCCCATGGCTTGAACCGCCTTTCCCTCTTTTTAAAGAACTCTCCATAGTTGCCAGAATGGAGTACATGGCCACGGTTAACATGGCAAATACGAGAAGCGTAGCTATATTCCTAATCATTAAGCTAAAGAGGCCCCAGTAAGGAATCGCCAAGCAAACCATGCCCTCAACCTCATTGAATGGGGTTAACCAGGGATCGCGAACCGGATTTGCGTCCCCCTTGGTCTCGACGAAGCCATTGCCCACATAAATCACCCTGTGAACTATGTACTCCCCATCATGAAAATAAACAACTATATTATTAAGAAGGGACCCCACGTGGACAGGGCACAATATGACTAGGGTGCCGACCTCCATTGTGGGCTCCATGCTGAAGCTGCCCACGGCCGCCCAGGGAGTAATGAATCCACCGCTATTCGCCACGAGAACAGTGGCGGCGCCCAGCGCAATCACAATGAATATTAGGGCCAACTTCATGCATACACCCGCTAAATGACCTCATTAATAAGCGTTCCACGCCCATTAAGCCACGAGGATTAACCGGTTCCTGGGAAAGTTTAAAACCAAGCATGGCGGCGCCCTATCCATGGATATATTCGACCTAGCCAAGTGGCGTGAAGCGATTAAGCTGATTAATTATGGATATGGAGGATTAATGATCGGAGTACTGGCCTGGTCCGCCTACCTAATAGCGAGGCACGCAACCTTTGGAACAAACATTAACCCGCTCATAAACGTCACCACAATCGTCGTGGTGGCCACAGTCATCTTCGTAGGAGCCAATGTGGCCTATGAAACCCTCATTCAGCCAATCGATAAAAAGAAGGGGAAGGCGGCGAAGCCAAGTAAAGGGAAAAATAGGAAATAATCGGCCGCGACATCTCAACCGTTCCCGAATCCTGGGCCTAGATAAATGCTCCACAGCTGTGCAATCTCCGAATTGCCATCCTTAAGTGGGGTAATGTGTGGCTTGTTTTGTGCGCAATATTTATATGTGCGTTACCAATAATTGGACACGCAATTGGAAACCCAAAACAAAACACGCGACCAACCGCCAAACCATATTTATATCCACTCAATCAAGTCCAATAGTGAAGCCTTTACCCTCCTGGGTCAGGGTATCGATGCCCACTGGTTCCCGCCACGATGATGTTAGGCAAGTCCTGCAGCGTTATAGGTTAAATACCGTCTGTGAAGATGCGCATTGCCCCAACGTGTTCGAGTGTTGGGGGCTTGGGACCGCTACCATAATGATACTGGGCGATACATGCACCAGGGCATGCAGGTTCTGCGCAGTTAAGACGGGGAAGCCGGGGGGCATTGATTGGTTTGAACCCATTCGCGTTGCCTTAGCCGTGCGCGACTTGGGGCTGCGTTACGTGGTGATCACGTCTGTGGATAGGGATGATTTGCCGGATGGAGGGGCAAGCATTTACGCCATGACGATTAGGCAAATAAAGAAGATTAACCCGGGGACCAGGGTTGAGGTGCTGATTCCGGATTTCAATCTTAACATGGATGCCCTGCGGGCAGTGGTGAGCGCGGGGCCCGACGTGGTCTCGCATAATTTAGAGACAGTGGAGAGATTGACCCCCCTCGTTAGGGATAGGAGGGCCGGCTACGATAAGTCGCTGGGGGTACTTAGGGCAATAAAGGGCATTAATGGGAATCAAGTAACTAAGTCCGGAATAATGCTGGGGCTAGGGGAGACGCGGGATGAGGTGCTGAAGGCCATGAGGGATCTACGGGGCGCCGGGGTCGATCTATTGACCATCGGCCAATACCTGAGGCCAAGCGGATCGCCTAGGCATCTTCCCGTGGCTAGGTACGTGCAGCCCAGCGAGTTCCAGGAACTTAGGGCGATTGGGCTAAGCATGGGATTCAGGGCAGTCGCGGCTGGGCCAATGGTGAGGAGCTCATATAGGGCCCTCGAGTTAGCGGAGGGGGAAATATAGGAAGAGCTAATGGCGACGCGGCGGGCCTCGCCATACATCTTAGTTATTTGTAAAGAAGCGCTGCCGAATACAGTGAATAAAGGCGTGAACTTATTTAAAAGCGGGTTCCCCATGGATGCAATGGCTAGGTATGAATTCAAGTTCCCTGACTTAGGGGAGGGGCTAAGCGAGGCGGAATTAATTAAGCTGCACGTGAAGATTGGGGATAAGGTTAAGGAGGGGGACACATTGATGGAGGTTCAAACCGCTAAAGCCAATGTAGAGATACCTAGTCCAGTCGCTGGAACAATTCTTGAGATCAAGTTTAAGGAGGGAGACACGATACATGTAGGCGACGTGGTGCTGATAATAGATACAAGCGGGGAACAAACGCTCCAGTTAAGTAAGCCAATTGAGGCTAAGGAAGCCGCTCAACCTAGGCAGGAAGCGATCCCGGTCGCCGCGCCGCAGTCGCGCGTGAGGGCTATGCCGGCCGCTAGGCGATTAGCGAGGGAGTTAGGCGTTGATTTAAGCAGCATAAAGGGGACGGGGCCGGGAGGCATAGTGACCGCCAGCGACGTGAGGAGAGCAGCGCCGCGGGAAACCAAATCCAGCGGTGGTGGGGAGGCCGCTATTGCCGCTAAGTTGCCGCTGGGAAGCGAGGGGGAGGAGAGGATTCCCGTTAAGGGCGTTAGGAAGACTATTGCGGATAAGATGAGTAAATCGAAGAGGCAGATACCTCATGCGTATCATATGGATGAGGTGGATGTTACCGAGATAGCGAGGATGCGGGAGGAATTGAAGGAGGAATTAACCGATGTGAAGGTGACTTTCCTGCACTTCGTCATGAAGGCCGTCGCCACAGCCCTACGCGAGTACCCGCTTCTGAACGCGTCCTTTGATGAGGAGAGGAATGAAATAATAGTCAAGCACTTCATTAACTTGGGCATAGCCGTTGATGCGCCGCAGGGACTAGTTGTGGTGGTGATTAGGGACGCCGATAAGAAGAGCATAGTGGAGTTGGCGCGGGAATCGGCGAGGCTGGCTGAGAAGGCTAGGAGCGGTAAATTGGAGTTAAGCGACGTCACGGGCAGCACATTCAGCATAAGCAATATAGGCGCAATAGGCGGGATCGGGGGATTATCCATAATTAATTCGCCGGAGGGCGCCATATTGGCGATCGGTCGAGCCGTGAAGAGGCCCGTGGTGGCAGGCAACGATGAGATAATGATTAGGCAGATAATGATGGCTACGCTGAGCTTTGATCACCGCATAACCGATGGCGCATATGCGGCTAGGTTCATGAATAAGGTGAAGGAGCTCCTGGAGAAGCCGTACCTACTCCTAGTTCAATTAAGGTGAGGGGGAGTGCCGCAGTACGATGCAGCAGTGATTGGAAGCGGGCCGGGTGGTTACGTTGCCGCGCTTAGGTTAGCCCAATTAGGAAAACGGACTGTGCTAATAGAGAAGGATAAGTTGGGGGGTGAATGCACCAATTATGCGTGCATACCGTCAAAGGCATTGCTCCACGTGGCTAAGATCCTGGATTACGCGGAGAAGGCCGCCAGGTATGGGGTTAAGCTTAGGGTTGAGGCGATTGATGTGGAGGGCTTGAGGAAGTGGAGGGACAGCGTCGTTAATTCCCTTAGCGGCGGCATTAAGTTCCTCTGCGATAATTATGGGGTGGATGTCGTGCAGGGCGAGGCTCGATTGAGGAGCGGGCGGGAAATCGAGGTGAGGAGCGACATGGTTAAGTCAATAAGCGCGAGCAGTATAGTGCTGGCCACTGGATCCAAGCCAATTCAATTAAGGGGGCTTGAGTATGATGGGGAAACGATCATTGGGAGCAGGGAGGCAATGGAGATGAGGGGCATCCCGAGGCGGCTCTTAATAATCGGCGGGGGAGTGGTGGGGGTGGAGGCAGCCACGCTATACTCTAGGCTAGGTTCCGAGGTGACTATAGTGGAGATGATGCCTCAAATACTTCCCGGCGCCGATTTAGAGGTGGCGAGATTCATGGAGAAGAGCCTCACGCAGCGCGGGGTTAAGGTGTTGACGAATTCCAGGGTTGAATCAGTGGATAGGAAGGGAGGGGAAGCCATTGTCACCGCCGCGTCGAGGAATGGACGCGTCACTGTGGAGGCAGATAAGGTGCTCGTAGCGGTGGGTCGGAGGCCCGCGTCCGAGGGGCTTGAGGTTATTGGGGTTAATATGGATGAGAGGGGGCACGTCAAGGTGGATAAATCGATGAGGACCAATGCGCCTGGGATCTATGCCGTTGGGGATCTAGTGGGGCCGCCGTACTTGGCCCATAAGGCTATGCGGCAGGGAAAAGTGGCTGCGGAGGTCATTGCCGGCGCATCAAGCGAGTTTGACTCTACTTATGTTCCCTCAGTTATCTATAGCGACCCGGAGGTCGTCTCCGTGGGGCTCACGGAGGATGAGGCGAAGGCAAGGGGGCAAGTGCTCATTGGGAGGTTCCCATTAAGCGCGTCCGGCCGCGCGAGGACGATGGATGAGGCGAATGGATTCGTGAAGGTAATAGCGGATGCAAGCGATGGTAGGCTGCTTGGGATACACATGGTTGGGTATGGAGCCTCTGAACTGGCCGCGGAGGCCGTCATGATGCTTGAGTTCATGGCTACCCTTGATGATGTGGAGATGGTAATTCATCCGCACCCAACCCTCAGCGAGGCGCTCCTGGAGGCAGTGGAGGCGGCTAGGAAGAGGTCCGTTCATATCTATCAACGCTGAGCCTCGCCGGCTCCCCATACTTCTCGGGATTTAATCCGCTGTTCATCAAATCGTTCAGCGTCACTGCCTTAAGCTTCATATCCAGAAGGGAGGCGATGCTCAGCGTTAATTTGCCCTTCACATCCTCAACATCGACTTCCCGCCCCAGCTCCATCTGCATTGACGTTATTTTGGATGAGTCTAGGCCGCATGGATTGATATACGTGAAGTACCTCAGATCCGTGTTGACGTTCAGTGCTAAGCCGTGGAGGGAGACGCCACCCATTACGGCTACCCCAATGGAGCATATCTTCCTATCCCCAACCCACACCCCCCTATGGCTTGGATTATGCTTGGCCTCTATGCCGTAATTGGAGAGGGCATTAATGACGGCCTCCTCAAGCAGCGTGACGAAGCTTCCCACGGGCATCCTTAACTTAATTATTGGGTAATAGACTAATTGACCGGGGCCATGATACGTTATGTCGCCGCCCCGCTCAACCCAGTAAAGCGGGAGTATTGGCTTAAGGAGGTTCGATGCATTCCCCTTCCTGCCTGTCGTGTATACATGATCGTGAATAACCACTATTAATGTGTCGGGCACCACGTCATTCACGCGAGCCTCATGGATTGCCCTCATTATGGCCCAAGCCCTCCCGTACTGCATGAATCCGAGGTCCAGTAAGTACTCCATCGCTGCCCGCCGCTTCCTCGCGCTTAATAATGGTTTTTTCAGAGTTACTCCAAAGTTATTTACTTATTTGATGCATTTCCCTATGTATTATAAATAATATATTTGTAAAGTAAATACAAGTCCCCGTTGACTAACAAACAAGGTTTAAAAGGACGGCAATCCATGGAGCCGCAATGAGCGCCGGCATTGAAGCTGGGGAGACAAGCATTCCCCCGATCTTCACCGTTCAATACAAGGAGCCGGAAGTATTGAGGATACTGCAGCCGAGCGGGGAGGTAAATGAGGAATTATATGAGTGGGGGCCAAGCATTACGGATAAGGAGGTTCTCGCCCTACTTAACCACATGATGCTGGGGAGGGCCGTGGATAAGTGGGCGTGGATACTGCACCGCCAAGGCAGAGTAAAGGGAACTTACGGAAGCTATGAGGGACAGGAAGCGGTTGACGTGGGCTCCATATACGCGCTGCGCGAGGAGGACTGGGTATCCCCATCATATAGGATACTGGGGGGATTAATAATGAGGGGAATAACCCTGGAGGAAGTCTTCTCCAAGTTCTTCGCCAACTCAGGTGACTTAGAGAAGGGACGGAATCTGCCGGTGGAGTGGGGAAGCAGGGCGAGGGGGATACTATCCATTGGAGCCCCAATAGGGCCTCACTTGATTTACGCCGTTGGCTTCGCGTATGCCCTTAGGTACAGGAAGAGGAGCGGAGTAGTAATGGCGTTCACCGGAGATGGCGGGACATCCACGAATGGCTTCCACTCAGCCCTTAACTTCGCGGGCGTATTCAGGACGCCCAATGTCTTCATAATAATCAATAATCAATACGCCATCTCGGTCCCGGTCACCAGGCAAACCGCGGTGACTAGGTTATCCACTAAGGCAGCGGCCTACGGCTTGATCGGGGTATCCGTTGATGGGAATGATTTATTGGCGATGTATAAGGTAAGCAAGTACGCAGTGGAGCAGGTCAGGAATGGGGGAGTACCCATACTAATAGAGGCGGTTACTTACAGGATTGGGCCGCATACGACCTCAGATGACCCGCAGACAAGATATAGGCCCAGGGATGAGGTTGAGAAGTGGCGCAGCCTAGACCCAATAAGCAGGGTTAAGGCTTACCTAGTGAGGAGGGGCGCGGCGTCGGAGAGCGATTTCAAGTCAATGGAGGACGAGATAGAGGAGCGGATAAGGAACGCCATAAAGACCGCCGAGGCCAATCCGCCGCCGGCGCCCGCGGAGCTCGTGAGCGACGTGTACTCATTCACTCCCTGGAACTTGGAGGAGGAGTTTAAGGAAATCATGGAGAACGGGGTGACCGAGTAGTGCAGTTGCCAATGGCGCGTGCGCTGAATGCTGCCATACGGGAGGAAATGAGGCGCGACGACGCCGTCATAGTGCTGGGGGAGGACGTGGGGAAGAAGGGCGGCGTCTTCCTGGTCACGGAGGGACTGCTCGAGGAGTTTGGGCCGGATAGGGTAATAGATACGCCGCTCAGCGAGTCCGGAATAATTGGCTTCGCCATGGGGCTCGCCATGGCCGGCCTCAAGCCTATCGCCGAGATACAATTCGTTGACTTCATTTACCAGGGATTCGAGGAATTAATTAATCAAGTGGCTAAGTTAAGGTATAGATCAGGCGGCGAATTCACGTCGCCCCTAGTCGTGCGGGCCCCCTATGGGCCTGGGGTTAAGGTTGGGCTATATCACTCGCAGGCGCCTGAGTCATACTTTATACACACGCCTGGATTAATAGTGGTGGTTCCATCATCGCCATATAACGCCAAGGGCCTCCTCAAGGCAGCCGTGAGGAGCCAGGATCCAGTGATATTCCTGGAGCCAAAGAGGATTTACTGGTCCCCCAAGGAGGAGGTGCCAGACGAGGATTATGTAATTCAACTAGGAAAGGGGAGAGTAGTGAGGGAGGGACGTGACGTCACTTTAGTGACCTATGGCGCGACGGTTCACGATGCTGTGAAGGCGGCCGAGGAATCATCCAGCGTCGCCGATGTGGAGGTGATCGACTTATTAACACTATGGCCCCTCGACTTAAACCTCATAATTTCCTCGGTGAGAAAGACCGGGAGGCTGGTTGTGGTGCACGAGGCTCCCAGAACGCTGGGCCTTGGGTCTGAGATATCTGCATTAATAGCTGAGAGGGCGCTGGAGTACCTAGTAGCCCCAATAATTAGGGTTACTGGACCCGACGTGCCGACGGCCCCCATTTCCCTAGAGGAGCTTTACATGCCTACCCCCGCTAGGATAAGGAGCGGCATAATGAGGAGCATGAAATTCTCCTAACATTTCCCCCTCAAAGAGCTCAGCAAGGTATCTCCGGCGCAATTGTAAGGTATAGTCGGTGTTTGCCCATGGTCTTCCATCACTTTCAATTGCTTCTGCGCGATGATACGGGCGACAAACCCTCTTCGGGGCGGGAATGGGGTTAGAACCCTAGATATTGGGCAACTCATTCCTGGGGCGGCATCATTGCCTGGCTGCATTACCTTATTTCATCCATGTACTCCCCAACCTCGTTACCGTCTAACCTAAAGCCCATCACTGTATTTGCGCCGAGACCCTTGATGTGCTGCACCATCATCTATTGCCTGCTTCCTGGCTTGCTCCGCAACCTCCGTGAACTCAATTATCTCGCCGCCGGCTAATGACCTTCCCAGCCAAGAATCCCCCGCCGATTCCCCTGGATCTAACGGTTATTCAGAGGGCTATGCCCACTGCCTTAACTATCTTGAACCCAGGAATATGGGGGAAATAGCGACAATTACGTTGCCCTCATTAATTGCCATAATTGCCACACCGATGTTTTAAGACTTTTCGTGCCTAAGTTTATCGAGCTCACTCGCTAGTTTGAAGTCTAGCTCAGTTAATCCGCCGGCATCATGGGTGGTTAACTCCACGTGAACCCTATTATAATGGATGCATATATCCGGGTGATGATTGATGGAGTCCGCCACCGGCTGTATGCTTCTCACGTACTCAACGGCTTCCCTGAAATCATTAAAGATGTACTCCTTGACTAATTTATCGTCCTGAATTAGCCATCCCTCCAAGTCGCGCGCCCTACTTAGAACCTCATTCCTGGATAACTTGTTCATGTATCTAAGATTATTGGCCTTATATATAAATTGTTATTTAATTGCCGCCCTTCCTGCGCACCGCTTCATGCCGCTTATGGGACTCACGCTCGTTCTGCTTCTTCTTCCACTTATGTACATGGGTCTCCCGGAGACCAATGGAACGCAGACCCCGCGAGCGATGTCCAGCCGGAGTTAAGCCCCTGAATGTTCTTCCACTGCTTTCCTTGGCCTTAATCATGATTGCCAGAGCCGGCTTAGCCGCATTACCCTGCTTCACCTTCTCTAAGTATTCCCGCAGAGCCTTTATGTTCCACTCATAGGAAGTCTTTCTCCTAGGATCAACCACTATACCGATTAATCTGGCATCATCCGACGACAAACCAACGGCCTCTATTTCCTGGAGGGAGAAACCACGGCCAGGCCTAACGCCATTCCCTCCCCTACCCCCAAGCAACTTGGGCGACTTAACCAAGGGCCTTGGCGAATCCACATCACTAGCCATACGCTGATCGAGGCAAAGCCCCATTTAAAAATCTTCCCACATAATCCCCCACCAGAAAAACAATCACATAAAACCCATTTAACAGCAACTCGAAACCAATACGCATAAACCTACTTATCCATCTAAAATAATTCATTATACTCCTGAAGCGAGCGAGTTATGTTTCTATTTTGTCTTGGGAAATTTTTTCATGCTTTTCCGCGTCTCGCAGAGTTTTCCCAAGGTCGGGGAAGGAGAATTCCTTGGGAAAAAACAAAAGCGCAATACTTAAATATAAAGCAAGTATATAAGTTTTCAGCAGAATCTACAAAAGAGTTGAAACTTTTAGGTCTCCGTGGTGTCACACCGTGCAAACTTATTTATTGCAGAATCTACAAAAGAGTTGAAACAATATCGTTTATTGTGTCATACATCAATAAATCATAAACGTGCAGAATCTACAAAAGAGTTGAAACATCAATTCTTTAGCCCAAACAAGATAATCAGGCACAATAGCAGAATCTACAAAAGAGTTGAAACATCACAAAAAATCCATTTGGTATACCATTCACAATAGTAGCGCAGAATCTACAAAAGAGTTGAAACCCATCATCTTCTTTTGCGTTCTGTATATCTTCTTTTGGCAGAATCTACAAAAGAGTTGAAACTGATGTTGAGAATAACGTGTTTCAAGGTAATGTGGTTCAAGCAGAATCTACAAAAGAGTTGAAACATTATTAAAAATCTCTATCGCAATATATTTGTTTATCATAAGCAGAATCTACAAAAGAATTGAAACTCGGCGTCATCGCCGGCTTCCCCCTCATGGTGTGGAACATGCAGAATCTACAAAAGAGTTGAAACTTAACCGATTTCGGATTAAAATGTGCGTCTTCTCCAAGAAACTACTCCCTCTAGGCTCTCAGCTTCAGCCTCAATTTCAGCATTTAAATCAAGAATTAAGAAAGCTGATAGAATTTCCAAATTCACAATTCTCATACCACTAGAAAGACTCAGAACAAACGAAGTATATTTAGAAGACTTAATCCATTTGGAAATAGAGGAGACTGAAGATACGTAATCCAGATAATTTATTTCAAGAATATTTAACTGTACTGATACTTCTTTAAGTAAATTATTAAAGGAGCCAATTGCCTTCTTTACTTTCTCATTATCTCCCAAAGGTTTAACTAGTAAAACTCCAGATATTTGCGATCTACCTCTCCATAGAAAGGCTCTCAGCAAAAACTTTTTCTCAAAACCAACAGAAGAAACTAAAAGAGACATGATTTAATTAATAAAAGAAGAAAAATAAGCTTGATGAGCAGAATCTACAAAAGAATTGAAACGATATTTTCACTTGATAAATAATTAAGTTTTGTAGCCATTGGAGTTGTTCTGGGATCTAGTTTAAGCAATTGCTTTAAATGGTTTAATTGCCTCGCTTCTGCATGATACTCTCGGGAGATGCAATTAATAGGTTGATAAGGGCCGGTTCTCTGGTTATCGAACCGCTTTCCCCTGATACCGTTAGGGAGAATGGGGTTGATCTCAGGGTTGGTAATCAGTACGCGATTTACTCGTTTAATGACCAAGTGATTGATCCCTGTAATCTAGATAATGCCAGGGATCTCTATAGTATAGTGGAGGCTAAGGATGGTAAGATAGTTGTTCCCCCCCGAAACTTCGTGCTCCTCACAACAACGGAGTACGTGAAGTTTCCGAGCAATGCCATAGGCCTATGCAACTTGAGGAGCACGGTGGCTAGGTATGGGCTCTCGAGTCCTCCAACCGTTATAGATGCTGGGTTTGAGGGCAACGTAACCATCGAGATAGTTAACTCGAGTAGTAATTATATAGTGTTGAGGCCCGGCATGAGGTTCCTCCACGTCGTCCTATCCACTATAGAGGGGGAGGCAAAGTATGTGGGTAAGTACTTGGGGCAGCGGGGCGTGACCCCGCCTAAGGGCCTCCGTGACGAGTGCAAATAAATGCGTGGAAAGCTATATTAACCATTCATTGGCCATAGATCCATGAGCGGAGGCGATCCAGTCGTTAAGAGAATGGCTGAATTAATGAGGGAAGGCGCAGCATTAACGCAGTACGCGTGCCCTAATTGTGGTACTCCTCTTCTTCGCCTAAAGAACGGAAAGTATTACTGCGCCAAGTGCAGCAGGGAAGTAGTGCTGGTGAGAAGCGATGAGGAGGAGAAGACCGTATCCATCAGGTACGGATTAATCGGCGTGCGCGATGCCGTTTATGAGAAGGTAATAACGGTATCCAAGGAACTAGAATCAGCGAGGGACCTGGATGACGTCGATAAATCGATCACTGCCTTAATCAATCTCCTACGTGCCCTCGACATGCTTAACCACCTAATAACAGAGGAGAAGAGGAATAGGAGGCCCCATTAATTAGCCGAAATATTGGTCGTGACTCATTGAGCGTAATCACTTATTGATCAGTTCGTGGGTTCCAAATCACGCCTCATCACTTAATAACCATCATCACTCAAAACAAGCATTAAGCAATGAATTAAAACTTTCCCAGAGAATAATATTATAATAAAGGGAACTGCAAAGCCTCGTCTAGGGGCTGGGTAGAGTTTTTAGCGATCTAGTTATTATCCTGGCCCTTCCTTGATCATTTTTGGGAAGGGAAAAATAGCAATGCCAGGAGAAGAGGAGGGAGCATCACTTCACAGGTGCGCGTAACCCTCAAGATATTGGGGAACTCCTACCGAATAGTTGGGAGGAGGCCAGAATCCCAGCTATATATTATAATAAGGAATAACTGACCCCCCGCCCTGAAGGGCCGAGGTTTGTCGTTCATTTTATCGCTGATCTCCCTTCATTGTGAAGAGGCGAGGCTAATCATTTGCTTCATAAAAATATGGATCCCGAAGGAAGGGGATTCTAGGATTGTAAAGATTCAAGGATTGTAAATATGTTATAGAAATTTCTAGGCCACTATTACTGAAAACATTTCTCTGAATATCGTGTCGATGTTAGGGCTCTTGCCTTTCTCATACTTAACATCATTTCTTAGCGTGACTGTCTCATGGCTTTGACCTGATCCACGGATCTCTATATTGGCGCCCAGCATAAAGGCATAAACGCCTAAGGTCCTTAGCAATGCATAGGAGCCTATGCCTCGGATTCTCGATGTAGAAACCATTCCGTTATCCTTGACCCTAAACACCCTTAAATAGTTCTTCTTCTCATTAATATTAAGCACGTAATTACCTACGTCCCTATCATTACTGACGAGCGCCATATCGCTGTACTTATATTCACTATAATAGTTCTTAATTAAAGGGTCACAATAATTCCCAACTCCCCTCGTCTCTACTTCTTCACTAATGCCCAGGGATGATAGGTATTGATGATAGGCCAAGACCGTAACGTAATTATGTGGATTAGAGTAATTAAAATTACTTACTTTATTAATTAGCTCCTCCCTTATGCATTTTATTACAATTAACTTAGGTGATCCTATTTCCCATATTAACCTGTAAACGTCAACATTGTAAAAGAAATTGGTGTCAACGAGAAGTTTATAATTAAAATCATTAAGGTTAACCTCCCTCTCTCCGTTCTCTGTTACTTCAATAAATTTGAAATCCTTAAGCCCAACTAATCTACCTAATTCATCCCTAAGCGAGGCGATATCAGCCTTATAATCAGTCTTAAATGATTCCTGGATGTCCTTTATCATGGTTTCAAAGAGGTTCTTGGCCTCATTAAGGTTCTCATCATCATTATCGTGAAGCACTGCCGTTATATTGCTTGTCTTGGATTCATTTAAGCCGATGCTAGTCATTAATTGACCTCTCTTCAATAATTGAAGGGTGACCTCACCGTTATAATGATTAAGTATTTGACTGAGTGATCTCAAGTACGAACTGCTTATTGTTGTTTTTGCTTCATGCGTAACCTGGAAATTGAGGGGTGACGGCACTTTACTTATCTTTCTTAATTGATCCTTATCCACATAAGGCTTTTTAAAAACCAATTCCAGCCCATAAGTATTCAGCTTCTCTAAATGTCGGGGAACCTCAGGATAAGGCGAATTAAATAACCCGGGGCCCTCTAAGTATGATATGGGTTTCCCCTTTTCGCCTGCCTTTAAGGATAGAACAGAAGCCATGTGCTTAGTTCCACCTGTGACATCAATCACATCACAATCTCTTACATCAAGCTTAGCGTTCTCCTCATATGATGATGGGTGTATGCGGATCTCCATGAATGCCGGCTCTTTACCTGTAAACCTGGTAATATCATTCATCACGGTGTCCTTATCATATTTAGACTTATCTGTAATAAAGATTATAATCCTTGAAATATCGAAGTACTCTAGATACCTCCTGACAAGCGAGATAAATGTGTCCTCTTCAGTGCCCACGCTCGCGCAGAGCGTGATTTCATTACGATCCTTGGAAGCATTATTTATCATCATTATATCACGTAATCATAATGTAGTAGGGAGCCCCAGCCTAATTCATTTAACTCTCCTAGCTTCCTTTCATTGATGTTCCTCAATAATGAGCCTGGAAATAGAGCTGGGTAAATCGGTCTCCTCGCGTTAAGCGACATGCTGTAACCAATTCCTATTACCCCAATCTTTCCTCTGCATAATACGTTCCTTAATGTTTTATCATTAATTTTGCCATCAATATTCAGCTTTAGCACGTCATCTAGGGAGGCAAGTCTCTCATTTCCAACATTATTATTCACAGACAAGAGGAGAGGCGAGAGCAGGGCAGAGTATTTCCCCCCAGTTGGGATTTGTACATTCACCTCATTTACCTTCACGACCCTGCCTTCTCCCCCAAGCTCCATAACGCCATTATACTTAACTTGAGTCTCAACAAGTATTCCCCACTCCGTTACATCCTTAAAATTCTCCATTATGGTGGCCTGTAGATCTATGAATTGCGAGCTATAGAGCATGTGTTCCTTCGCGGTTCTCTTCCCAAGATCCCTGCCTATGCCGATCTTATTTATCTGCTTCGGCATTATCTCGTCGATTCTATATTTATGCATATCCACGCCGCAATCGCCTTCCTTTGCTTCTTCATTGATGCAATCATTATCCTTGTGTTCATTAATAATGGGCGTGACGCCATCCTTCTCAAGCCTAAATGTAATTAGTTTCCCCGGGTAATCATGAACCAGTAGAAATTCGCCGACGGTATTCCTCCTGCTTCCCTTAACGTAAATCAATGGTCCCCAAACATCATTAAATACAGATTTAAGTTCCTCTAACTCATTACTGGGCTGTGCGATTTTAATGCCTTTTACTTTTCTATAAATGGCTCCAATTACAGTGCTTATCAATGGTAAGGGCTCCGATATTCCTTTATTCATTGGTCCACTGAAGTTAGGCGAGTACTCTCCGTGCCATCTGAAGAATACTGGTTCAATGGGTTTAATTAGAAGAACCATGCCTCACACCTCAATATGGTCAATGGCCTTAATTAACTCAGTCCTCTGATCCCTTTGCCCGCCATGCACATATAGTTTCACATTTAAGCTAGTAAGGCTTTCAAGTAGCTTAGCCGTCCCCGCTCCCATTGCTACCTTATTCCTATTGATTAGGAAGGCTATGGCTTCCTCGGAGAAGGCGTCCATTATGTCCTTGTCCATGGTTAACCAATCCTTAATGAAGCTGGCAGAAAGCTTCCTAGTTTTCTTGTCCTTTCCCCCAATGGATTCATCCAATTCATTCAATAACTCAAATGTCATAAGCGATCCCGAACCCTCTTTAGGATAATTATAAATGACTGCGGCATCCTCAAGATCCATGGCGCCCCTGCCCCTTAATACCACTGTGATATCTTTCTGCTTTTCTTTCCCGCATGAATCAATCTCGACCTCAACCTCATCCTTAAGCTCTTCTAAGTCCGTTACTATATTCCATAAATTATACATGGCATCTTTATGATGGGCCAGCAGCACGCCATAACTCCTTCCGTAAAGGGCTAACGCATCGAAAATAGCCCCATTCAGGACATGGAAACCCAATGGTTCACCCCAATAATTTAACCTAGTCTGCTTAACTAATTCCATAGAGTCATCCACTGATGATAGGAACATTATATCATCTCCCCCGGCATATATTAAGATCCCCTTATCGCTTATCGTATTAGAGTCTTTAATTGCAGTAACGGCTAAAGCCCTTGAAACGGCTATTATATACACTGGAGTAAACGGTATAGCATGGTATTTCTTGGGATCTATTTTACGGGCTTGCTTCGCTGCATAATTAACTGCTTCTTCAGGACCAAGACATAGATTCGCCATTAAATCAACCAAGGCATCCAATCTCTTTTCTATTTGGTCCCTATATTTCGACTCAATGAATCTAGTATTCATTACGTAATTGTAAATGTCAGTCTTAATGCCGCCCCTCCATATTTTCTTACCTATGAAGTCGCCATCCCCCTTCACTATGGCATAATAAGTCTTCACTCTATTAGGCAAGCTGTTTAAGAATTCAAATTCATAATTGCAATTAATATATTTTCCAAGCGTATTCAATGCATCTTTAGCCTTATTTTGATTTAATATTTTATCTAGCAACCTCTCGTCTTCAGGCTTATAAAAGACCTCCCCTACATCCTTATATTTCATTAATGGTTTAGGCAAAGGTTTGGCGAATCGACTCGCATTGTCTCCATTACATTTTTTGACCTCCTCAAATATTTCCTTCCATAGCTCTATATTGGCTATATCAATGGTGGATGGCATCACCTCAAAGCTATTCTGAACATTGATATAGAATCCTAAGTTGTCGAGGATAATCATCTTCTGCCCCTTACCCAATACTCTCTTAGCATAGCAATAATGACAGAGCCTTTCTCCCTCATCTAAATAATCATCATTAATCATTTTGTTCTGCATGCCTTTTACATCTTCATTATTGGCCGCTTGATTAACAGCCTTTTGTTCACCAGCCACTATAGCAGGTAAAGTACCGCATGAAGTGCAGATAGGGTAGTTTCTGCCTTGACTGTAATAGCTACTTGTAAGGTGATTAGCTTCAAAAGCCAGACTTGCACCGTAATATATCTTAATAGGATCATCACTGCTAGCCCTCTTAAACAAATACTCCAAGAACAATGACTTAGCGGAATCCATCAACTTCACACCTGAGATTTCACTGGATGACCTACTATTACTGATCGCCGTAACCTTCTTCTCGAAGCCATCATACTCCTCACCAACATCTAAAACAGTGACCCTCAACGGCATTATGGGGTAATCCATTATATCATTAAGTATTGCCTTATCTCTACTTAATTCCATGATCAATTTCTTCCATGCCTCTCTATAGTTATTAACTATCTTTTTCTTAACTTCTTCGGGGTTATCATATACTTTAGGTAATGCCAAGAAGAGCGTGGCAGGCATTACTGGTTGATAAGGCGAATGCAGGTCCTCTGGGAAGAGCGATTTATACTCATCCATTATTTTCTTATCCAGTTTCCCATTACTTACCTCAATGGATAATTTATTCAATAATGTAGATATTAGAAATGGGTTGAAGCCGATAAATGGAGATATCACCACGTCAGCTCCATACTCCATTATGAATGGCTCAATTATCTTGTAAGCTAAGAAGGAAAGCATCCAGCTCCCGGCCCATAAATCCGTGGATTTTCTAGCCTTACTGATTATCTGCTGTATGCCTGGGATATCTATCTTCACGAAGTAACCGGTCGGCTTATTTCCTTGTAGGAACCAGTTAGACATTGTGGCGGTGGCATATAGATGATCAAAGACGGAGTGAGTATATACCCTCGTATCGGCCACCGGGAAGCTTTCGGGATTATACTTATACCATAGTAATTCAAGTGAAGTGTAAAGCACGTTATACCTAAGCTTCTTGTCGCTTATTGCAGGGTATAAATTGATTGCTTCTTTCACAAATTCATCAATACCAACGGGTTTCTTTATATCATATCTAAGATTCGGATTAAGTATGTTAAGTTTATGTGATGGAACATCATTGACCCTAGCTCCTCCACCTTGAGCTTCCTCATTGTCGTCCTCATATGGAACGAGAAATCTATCAATTGAGGATGAAAACATATCAGCCATGCGAACTACTCTGTCCTCTTCACTTAAATCATGTAGTCCACCGATTATTTTAGCCATGGCATAGGCCTCGGACTCATGAGCTCTTTTCCTCTCCTCATAGAGGATTTTCTTTTCAGGTAATTCCTTCTCAAGAATATCCTTAACTATTCTACCTGTCTTCCTCGTTATTATCCATGGTTTCCAGGCCGGGTCATGGAGCAAGGCGAGGAACTTCACGTTAATTATATTATCTATATTCACTTCCCATCACCATATTTTTATGTCCTTTACATCTATATCCATGTAGCCATAGCCTTTGCTTGTCCTGGCCCCAATTCCCTTAGATAGCGAGTATGCTAGCAAAAATAATATCGGCTCTGAAGGCGTCTTTAATTCATTGTTAAACAGAATCCTTGATATCTCACTAACTTCCCTAAATGGTTTAACTCCAATTATGAAACGGAACTTTACCCCCCTCCTCACCGCGATGCTGGTCACCGGCACTGGTTTCACTTCATACTCGTTTTTCACGATCCTATTGTTTTTATAATAATGGGGATTCACTATATCGCCCTCAAAGAGCTTTCCATCACTTAACTCCACAGGATATGCATTAGAAACCACGACTCTCCCCACGCTGGCAGTGGTCTTGAATTGACCTAAATTGTAAATGCTTTTAGCCTCATTAAAGGCCTCGCCAGAGCCAAAAATTTCTAAAACACCCCGCAAACACTTCTCCTTATCCGTTGCCATCTTACACAACTCCAATGCATTGCTTCTCATTACTCCCTTTATAGATGATCCTGGAACATAAGGTAAATCAAGAATCGGATCCCAATGCATACCTACCTCCATTATTACTTGCAGGAAACCAGAAGCTAAGCCCGATACCAGCTTTGTCGAGAGAGACGCCTTAACATCCACAACGCCCAACCCCAATGACTTATACGCTTGCGCCACCTCATCCATATAATCACTGGCTAATTCAGCACTTGAAGAGAAATCAAAACTCAAGGCTGACCCTATCACCTCATCCTTTATTTTCTTCCTTATATCATTATCATCCTTTATTTTCTTCCTTTTATCAATATTATTACTCAAAGATCCCAAATATTCTTTATATTTATTACGAACCATATGCATGGAGTTTAACATAAAGTTGTTTCTCTTATTTATCTGGCTCATCATGAACCACCAATCCTCGTATTATATCTACCTTGGCTTTGCCCAATCCTCCCATATCCTCCATTAGTACAGTTATTCAGGTAACTCTTTATTTCATTAATTGCATTATCAATTAGTTTATTCAAGTCATTAATTGAGATGGGCTTATTATTCTGATTAAGCACATCATTAACCTCTATCTTGCAATGTATTGGCATGTTCTTTTTACGTTCATTCTTATTTCTAGGTGGGTGTCCATGTAGGCCTACGAAATAACCCCCGGAAAGCACAGTAGTATCCAAACTATATGGAATAAACTTGAAAACATTAACTATATATGAACCTTTATTTTCATTAACGCTTAACACTATGTAGGACTGTCTCCTCACTGGATCTGGCTCCTTCTCCTTAAAGAAAGAGTACCCAGAAACTACATCAACATAACCAGCATCATAATCTAATCTTCTAATTAATTTATTAATATGTTCCTTATTAATTCCACTTTTAATACTTTCATTACTGCATTTATCGAAGTGTTCTATTTTATCTTTTCCTTGCCTGGGTAAGCCTAATACCCATGTATTTAAATTAGCTCCACAAGACTTTATGGGTTGTGAGTGATTCTGTTTCCATATCATCTTTGTAGTTGCGTCGCCAATGCATTTCAATGCTGTTTCCACGCTCCCCACATTACCTAATGTGAGCGAACCTTTAAAGCTAGGAAAACTATCATGCCTCTCATAATTGCTAAAATAATTAATTATACTATCTAGACTTATGTCTAAATCTTGAGGCGATTTCATTATTTCCAATGGCTTAAACCTGCCGAAGCCTCTGTTGGCGCCACTGCCTATACCCAGGTAATACAAGGTAAAGAGCAGGGCCTTAATGAAATTGATGCTATTTATATTGCTCCCATAACCTGGCTCAGCCCTCACCTCGATAGTAAACGACACGGTATTTGGCTTTACAGGCAATTGGGCAATTACATCGATCTTTCTAGAATTGTTATTATATACTTTATCCAGTAGTTCCCTCACCCTCATTAATACTCTTGGTATGCAGAAAATGGAAATAAAATCAGCAGGTTCATAATTATTTTGTTGACATAGCTTCACAGACTTATGCTTAACTTGATCCATTGATTTATCTAATTTCTGGAAATCATTTAGGCTTAAGTATAATGCTTTTCTTTGGTTTGCAATGTTGTTTCCTGTTTTTAAGTCGACTTTGATTGGTTCACCTCTCACTATCACGCTGAGTTTAGATCTTTGTCTTTTAGCTGTAGATTCTCCCGTATAGTTCTCTATTATTCCCAAGTCCTTTAGGAAACCATCACCGGTCGCTGTTCTTAGGAACCAAATGGTTTTTCCAATTATTGATTTTGCTTCAGGTAAGTTAATGTAAGCCTGATCCCCAACTATTTCTAGGACTTTGCCCTCATAGTTTCCTCCCCACCAGGGAGTGAAGTTAATGAATCTTCCACTGAATATTACTTGAGTCTCCGCCAGTGCCCTCGCCTTATTCAGCAATTCGTTTAAGTTATTATTGCTCATTATTCTCCCCTTCTTTTCTTGGCGATAGCATTTCGCTCAATTCCTTTAACTTGATGAGGATTGGGGTAATTTTCTTCTCAATCCTCACTTCCTCTTGCTCCAAACTCTTAAGGCATTCCAATATGGAGGAACCGACTTTTTCCTCATTCTCTAGGTTGCATTCCTGTTTTCCTGAATTGGCTAGTATGTATAATAGCGAGCCCATAAATGCTGAATAACCCTTGCTGCTCTCCTTGCCCATGTCGTCACATAAATCATATCGATTACTTCCTTTCTTATCGCTCTTATTCTCCATCTTTGGTTTTTCTCCCTTCTGCCAGTAATTGAAGTAATGAAACACCTTCGTTATATCGCTCTTGGATAAGTAAAAGCTCATGGCTGAAGCCAAGCCTCCCTGCAGCATTAAGGAGGGGAAATCCACGGCTCTCCTCGCGTAGCCCTCAATGCTTGATTCACCATCGCCACATTCATTCTTTAACGAGTTAAGTTTCTTTGCGATCTCTATTGCTAGATCCAGAAAACCCACCTCTAGGCCTTACTCAGCGACCCAGTTGAGCCTTTGTTCGTAGCAATGGAGTCCTGCATTATTATCTTTATCTTAATTATTCCCTTGCCTATAGTTTCCTTACCGCCCAAGTTAATGAAGCCATAATTATTGCCGGCAGAACCACCGAGGAATTGTTCACGGAATTTATCAAGTACCTTATTGTAACAAGCAGCATCACAAATACTGGAGCCGCCTTGCCCAACTTTTTCGCCAATTACCTCACCACAATACTTGTTCTCTTTAGGTATTGATGGAATAATTAAGCCAAGCATTACTGTGCCCTGGGGGAGGTACTCCTCAGTCCATAATGCGCGTTCCGCCACAGTCTTAGTTCTCAAATCAATCTTGTTCCTCGTCATCCTTATGTAAGCTCTCTCCAACATCTCTGATCCCTCATTATCGTCAAATATAACCACGCCATTGCTGATTTTTGCTTCCGTTAATTTGCCTAGCTTCACTAAAGCATCCCCGTTCTGAAGCTTAACCAAGGCCTTCTCTATGCCAGCAACATCAACCTTCATTTGTTGAGCAGCGGCTTGCGTGGATTGAGCCTCACTAGGCTTAAGTAAATTCGTCACAATACTTTTCAAGTCATTTTCGCTCGTCAAATCAAGTAGGTCCAGGGCTCTGCTCAGAAGGTATTTCGACGTGGCGTATATGTAGCCATGAGTGTTGCTGGGCATTGGTATGAATAATGGAATTAGGTCCGTCACAGTGATTAGACCGCTTCCAGTGTCATCTCCCCTCTCGGATCCAAATAAGCAGCAGCAAATGGGGGCTTTTCCGCACATCTCAATTCCAATGCTCCCTTGAGTGATGAAGCAGTGCGATTTCAATGCTCCCTTGAATGATGAGGCGTAGACCACGGGGTAATTAAATGGGTCTCTTTGCACTGGAAGATCCACAACGCCGCTGCTTCTCCCGGTTCCCACATGAAGCGGGGACACCGCATATATTAGAAGAGGATACGCCGTCATATGGCTTGACACGGCTAGCGGGTCATTTTCATATTAATAAATGTTTCCTTTCGCCATGAAAATAATATAACTAATACTATACTTATAATACAATTTTGTTAATGCTATAATTATATATCTTAATATATTTAAGCAATGCATATCCTCAATTAGGAGGGTTAAAACACTACTTGACTACCATTTGATGTTTATTAAGACTAGAGCTCAAAGGGGGCGAAAAACACTCAGTGTGGAGCTCACATTCCCGAATACGATATTTCCCCTTACTTAATGGATTAACCTTAACTTTAATTGAGATTAATTAGCTTAATCCCTTTATTGCCTTCTTTATTGCCTTGGCCGTGTCAACTGCATCCGCCTCGGTGAAGAATGGCGAGACAAGTATGCCGAAGATGTGGCTTGATGCCCATTCAGCATTTGGAAGCGGCTTGTACTCCACCTTCTTGCCATAGAATGGACAGGACCAGGGACACCCCATTCCGTGGCCCCTCATTTCCTGGAATAACCTCGTCCTATATAGAGGCACTGGGTAAGCGACGGTAACTGCCTTAATGCCCTCGGCCCTCACTGCATCAACTAATTTATCCCTATTAATGTGAACCTTATCGGAGAGAAGCATCTGGTAAATGTGCCAGGCATGCCTCACGTGGGGCTTGGGGTGCGGCAGGATCAAGGCGTCATTATCTAGGTCGCTTAATTCCTCGGTCAATGCCTTCGCGTACCTAGCCTTATTCTCCACTATTTTCTCAATTCTCCTCAACTGCATGAGGCCCAGGGCGGCCTGGAACTCCGTTAATCTATAATTATAGCCGAGCACGTCGTAGTGATACTTCTCCGTCTCGCCGTGGCTCCTCAGCAGCTTCACTTGGCTCGCTATGCTTGAGTCATTAGTGGCGACGGCGCCGCCCTCCCCCGTGGTTATCGTCTTCGTGGGGTAGAAGCTATGGGTGCTGGCGTGCGCTATTCCCCCAGCCTTTCTCCCCCTATACTCGGCGCCCAGGGACTGAGCCGTATCCTCAATTACGTGTATGCCTCTCTCCCTCGCGATCCTCATGAATTCATCCATCTCAGCTGGGTAACCCGCTAAGTGAACCACCAATATGGCCTTCGTCTTATCGCTTATGACGGACTCAACGCTCATTGGATCCAAGTTAAGGGTTTCCCTATCTATGTCAGCGAATATGGGCACCGCATTCGAGTGAAGTATGGTGGAGGCAGTGGCGACGAACGTGAAGGGAGTAGTCACGACCTCGTCCCCCGGCCCAACCCCAATGGCCTTGAGCGCCAAGTGAATCGATGAGGTCCCGTTGCTGGCAGTGAAGGCGTGCCCAACGCCTAAGTACTTGGCTAGCTCCTCCTCTAACTGCGCATTATACTTGCCATGGAGCGATGATAAATTACCGCTCCTAATTATGTCCCCCACGAGCTTTATGTCCTCCTCCTCTATCCATGGCTTGAACTCGAGAGGATTGCGTCGGACAGGTGAACCGCCGTTTATTGCTAGAGACATGGGAGCGCTCGGCTACTTGGCTTTATTAGTTTTGCTATAGTTTAATTGGCTTCTTCTCCTCTTGAAGCACGTCGCATGACAGTATTGATTCGCTGTATCGCCTCGTGTGTCTTATGGCTAATTGAATTACTTCCCTCACCTCGTCCCCATTCACCTCATACACCGTGTTCCTACCGTTCCTAGTGTACCTAACTATTCCGCAATTCCTTAGGCAGGAGAGGTGATGCGACACGAGTGACTCCGACTTACCTATTCCAGCGCTTATTTCCTGCACAGTTGATGCACCCCTCTCCAGCAGGTGCAGCACTATGCGGAGCCTCGTCTCATCAGCCAACGCCGAGAAGAAGGACTCCAATTCCCCTAGAAGTTCCTGCATTAATCATGCATGGCCCCACCTCTTAATAAATGTTTTTTAAAAAATCTGAATAATTGTTCAACTGAATAACTCTTATTAACACACGCACGGCTTGTAAATATATGAAGCTGAAGACAAGCATTAAATCAACCCAATTAAGGTGCGAGAATTGCGGGGTGGAATTAAGCAGCGAAAACGTGTACGCAAGGGAAATCAAGGGCGAGACCCACTACTTCTGCTGCTCCCACTGCGCCGACGCATTCGAGAGGAGGAGCACGAGTGGCTAGGAAACTAATCATAATTGGGGCCGGGGCCGCCGGCTTCGCCGCAATGATTAGGGCAAACGAGTTAGGCGTCAAGCCAACCCTAATCGGGAAGGGACCAATCGGAGGCACATGCGTAAACGTCGGCTGCGTTCCCACGAAGAAAATGCTGAGCATAGGTGAAGCCGCCGCCAAGCAGCCATGTGATAAACCATGCGTGCCGCCCCTCGAGGATGCAGTGAAGGCGAAGGATGCCCTGGTGACGGCGATGAGGAAGGCGAAGTACGAGGACGTGCTGGCCAGCTATGATGTGGAGTACATAGAGGGACATGCCCACTTCATTTCTCCACGCGCAGTTAAGGTTAATGGAGAGTCGCTGGAGGCGGAGAAATTCATAGTGGCGACGGGCTCTTCCCCCATTATACCCGACATAAGGGGACTCAGGGAGGCCGGGTACTGGACTAATGTGGAGGCGTTATCCCCCAATAGGAGAGTGGAGTCCCTAGTAGTTATAGGCGGTCGCGCCCAGGCCCTGGAATTCGCCCAAATGTATAGGAGGCTCGGGGTCGAGGTAGCGCTTCTCCAGAGGAGCCGAGCCCTAATACCTGACTGGGAGCCTGAGATATCCCTAGCCGCCGCCGAGGTGCTTCAGAGGGACGGCGTCTCTATTCACCTAGGCGTCTCAATTAAGGAGGTAAGGAGGAATGGAGAGGCAAAGATGGTATCGACGAATCTAGGCGACGTGGAGGCTGATGAAGTGTTAATAGCCGCTGGTCGAAGGCCCAACACTGATATTGGGCTTGATGCGGCTGGCGTAAAGTTGGGGGAGAATGGAGGCATATGGGTCACGGATTACTTGGCGACCAGTAATCCAAGCATCTATGCTGCCGGGGATGTATTGGGCGGGCCAATGCTTGAGGCGCTAGCGGGGAGGCAGGGGGCGTTGGCGGCTGAGAACGCGTTAACTGGGTCCAGGAAGGGGGTGGATTTAATGAGCGTCCCCAGGGCAATCTTCATTCAACCAAATGCCGCCTCCGTGGGCCAACGATCAATTAATTCGCCACCCGGCTCCAGGTGGAGCCTTATCCACATGAGGGACGTAGCGAAGGCCAATATATTGGACTCCACACTGGGACTAATAAAGATGGGGATAAGCGGCGAGGGGAGAATAATTGGGGTACACATGCTTGGGGAGAACGCGGCGGAGGTTATTAATGAGGCTGCACTGGCCATTAGGCTGGGTGCAACAATTGATGACTTGATAGATACGGTCCACGTGTTTCCAACCATGGCTGAATCAATTAAGTTAGCCGCCATCTCGTTCAGGAGGGATGTCTCCAAGATGAGTTGCTGCGTCGATTAATGCCCGCAGAAAGCCGCACCCCAAGTAAGCATCGTTGCCCAGCACCCTAGTGGCGCGCCTATACTTAACCACATCGAAGCCGAGCCCAAGGTCGTGCAGAACCATGTTGAGGAGGAGAGTGGAGCTCGATAAACCCATCCTCACTCCCCTAAGCACCTGCATGAATGCATGCATTACGGCAACATTAATCAAGGCCTCCTCAATCGTTGATGCGGGTCCAGGTATGCGCCAAGGATCAAGGGATATATTCCTAATGCGGGCCGAGGGGAGCCCAAGCACTCTCTCTAGGTACGGCTTCCTGAAGAGGGACGCGGTATTCACCGCATTAATGGACTCGGGTTCCCCAAGCAATTGAGCGGAGGCGATGCATTGATTGGAGAGGCTAGTCATTGCCGTGCGTAGCCAGACGCCGCGCCGCGTCACTAATGCGATCACGTGCCTCCCACGCATTTCCATACTCGTTCCCTCGCCGCGGCGTCCTTTATGTAGCCGAAGCCTCGCCTAACAATGCCGCGCCGTATTGCCTCCGCATTGCTCCCATACTCCCCGCTCAGGCAATTGGTTAGGGTGACTCCGCTCCTTGGCCTTAGGTTGAGGGGATTAACTGTTACGGCGGCTTCCTCGATTCCCCAGGGACTCCTTGATGCCTCCTCATTCGTGGATACTATTATGGCGAGCGCCCTCCTGGGGCTAATTGATGCCTTATCCCTTAACCTATTTATTAAATCATCCCTCTTCAGGAGGAAGTCCGATGATGAGGCGAACGATAGCCCGAACCGTATGAGGAGCTTAACGTTGGCGGCCACCTCATTCGGTATATCTAGGGGGGATTGAGTTATCATTACGTAGAACCTATTAAAGTTGCGGCCGCTCCTAACGTGAACAGCTAATGTGCTTCCCTCCCCGTTCAGGAAGAATAGGTGCGCCTCATCAATGACCAGGATAGCGTTAGTGGTTCCGGCGGATTCCATGGATTTGAGGAAGAAAACTATGAATGCTATTCTCTGGGCCTCATTGAGGCCGCTTATATCCACCCCTATTGATCTACCCCTAGCTCTATTCCTAATCACGTTCCCCAGGAGGGGGTGAGTTGAGGAGAAGGCGTCCACCGTGAAGTACGCTAATCTCCTCAGGAGGCCCTTGGCGGCGTTCTCATCGTCTGTCCCAAGCCTCCTCTCCTCGACTTCCCTTGATAGGTTCATGCTGATCTCCTTAATGCTTTTCCCTCCCTTGGCGTGCTTCATGAATAGGAGCTCCATTGCCGGCGTCAATCTATTAGTCATGTTTGGGAACCTAACCGCGAGGGCCTCATCCAATGCGTCGAGTATTGTGAGGGAATTATCGTCGAAGTCAAAGGGGTTAAGGGGGTACGGGGCATGCATGTCGGTGTATCCCTCATATGTGCCGAAGGCGTCGAATACGATGACTGAGTAATCGCTTCTAATCGTTGAGAGCGACTCCTTTATGAGCGTTGACTTGCCGGTGCCCGTCGTGCCGAGAATCAATGCGTGCCCCTCTATTCTTGGCAGCAGGTCGAACAACATCACTTTAACCAACTCATTGTTAGGGACATGTAGCGGGAAACGCCTGACCTAACCACGTCGCAGGGAACATAGCAATTAGGCAAAATCGCCCCAATTGGTTTCCCCCTACCCCCGGGGGCGTAGAACCCCATCATGGCTGGGCAAGCCTTCAGGGACGCAGCGTAATTGAGGAGCGCATCGCTCGCCTCAAGTCTCTTGGCCCTATGGGTCCTCTGAATAACCACGTAACCCCCGCCGGCAACCCACTCCTCAATATCGCTGCCTCGCCCCAGGAAGAAGCCGTTCATGCAGGGGGAATCCACTCTGCGGAGCTGAAGCCTCGCCGGGGCCTCGCCTCCACTAACTTGTCTCCGGGTGATTAGTATTATCTTGTCCCTCCCTATTATTAATCGATCCCCCTCGCTAAGTGTCACGGGCGTCCCCGTCTCCATGCTTATGACCGTCATTCTGCCAATTAAGGCATCAATTATGGCTCGACTAATGCCTCTCAACATGATTGATGGAGCCATTCCCAGTTAAATACTTAATGCATGGATGGGAACCAAAGGCAAGGCTGACCTGGAGGCACGTGATCGGCCTTGAGAGGCCCCTAATTATAACTGACTCCCCGGCCACAATCGCATTCAGCACCACGGTGAAGGGGGCATCCCCAGTAACTAGGTACCAATTAATTCTCTCTCCCCTAAGGCGTCCTCGCCGCCATAATAATCCAGGCACGTGATCCACGTATGCATCCCCGCGTAGAAAGAATGAGAAGCCATGGAGCTTGATTGAGGCTAAGAGAAACGCTGAGGCTGCCCTCACATGGCTGCAAATCCTCCCTGCAGCGCCATCAACACAAGTGCAATGCATGTAGTTGCCCTCAATTAATCTAACCATGGCGCCGGAGCCCGAGTCCCTCACGGCCCAGGCATGCATTCCCACGCCCTCCACGGCCAGTTCCATGGGGTACATGGGCCTCACGCTTAGAATCAGTATCATGATGCAGGCCCCACATGATGAATTAAGAAATGTGGATCCAATGATTCCCAATCCACCTCAGGGAAATCCCTATCGAGGCGACTCAATTCATCCAGAGCCCTGATCGAGGCGCGTGCCTCCTCCAATATATGACTCGCGGTACTGAATTTAATGAGCGCCATTAATTGGCAATGAAGGGGCCCGCCCATTATGGCTTCATGTGTGATCGAATTCTTAATTAGGCGATCATATTCATGGCAGTGAATCACTTTAACTTGCTTTAGGGGATCTATAATAAAGGTTTACGAGGCAAGGAATCCAATGATGCTAATTACTCGAGGCGGCCTTGTTCTGGAGCGATGGAGTAAAGCTTTTCATCAAGTGAAAGGGGGCGAGGCCATTGCCATTCATGACTCATGGGCGGAGAGGAAGCGCTTAACGGCGTCCTCCCACTTAGGCGTTAACTTGGCCATATCGCTCATTATTTCGCCATATATCAATAATAATTGCTTGCCTTTATCCGTTAACCTGGCTCCCCCCTTCCTAGCACCGCCTCTCCACCCATTAATCACCGGGAACCCGAGCCTCTTCTCCATTTTATCTATGTAGTTCCAGAGGAAGCGGTACGACATACCGAGCTCCCTGGCTGCCCGCGAGAGAGAGCCCGTTCTATCTATGGCTGATAATATGTCGTACCCCCCTGGCCCGATTATGCTCTCCCCATTCACCTCGATCCATATCCTGTGCTTAACCTTAACATCCAACTCCAATCACCGAATCAACTCGCCGAGGAGGTGAGGAATGACCGGCTTAATTAGGGAATTAATGGCTAACTTAACTGCCCCCGGGGATCCTGGGAGGCAGAAAATTATTGAGTCGCCGACGACGCATGCGCATGCCCTGCTCATGAATGCATGGGGCCCAAGCTCAGCCTCGCTTAGTCTCCTGAATGCCTCCCCAAATCCATCCACTCGCTTATCGCATAGTTTCCCCACCACATCAACAGTGATATCCCTCTTCCCCACCCCCGTGCCCCCAATCGTTATTATTACATTGGCCCCCATTGATTGAAGGGTGGCTATGGCGCCCCTTATCGAGTCAGGATTATTTGGAACCAGCACTGGGTTATATGTCCTCCCAACGCCGTGGAGGAGCTCCATCGCGGCGCTTCCGGATTCATCCCCGTAATTACCTTCATTAAGGTACTGCCGAAACCTGGAGTCACTGATGACGAGGATGCCGAACACGGGCTCAACCCTCGGCGATTCATGGGACGGCTTAAACATGAATAGGGCAGCGCAGCCTTAATTATAAGCATAGATGCCGAGAAACCCATCCCTGGGAAAAAGGCATTTATAATTACCGGTATTTCCCCTCCATGGAGTGCAGCATAAATGGGGTTAATGCATGGGACCTAGTTGAGGCTTATGGCACGCCGCTCCTGGTTTATGACTTGGATAGGGTTAGGAGCAATTACTTGAGGCTCAGGGACGCCCTTGGAGCAAGGATTAATTACGCCGTTAAGGCTAATGGGAACCTAGCCATACTTGCGCTTCTTCGAGGCCTCGGGGCCGGCATTGATGCATCATCCCCAGGCGAAATAATGCTTGCCCGCGTTGCTGGGTACGCCGGCGGTGACATAATGTTCACGGGTAACTTCCTCTCAAATGATGATAAAATGAACGGCAAATCTTGCCCTTTAGGGCGGGGTAAAGTTTAAAAATTCTGGGAATAGGGAACTCTTGGCCGGTCAATTTTTAGAGAATGGGGAGTGAGGGCCGACGTACCCCCACAATACCGGCTCGGGAGGGGAACGAGTAGCGCCCATAAAGGGGCGTAACCCCCAAGACCTCGGGGAACCCTCGCCCCACAAGGCGGGG
>OFEH01000019.1_pt1 | contig 61554 bp, 58 predicted proteins | sample 1521031 | NCBI WGS metagenome assembly OFEH01 (sample SAMN05518350, study PRJEB24110) | hypersaline lake metagenome | isolation source: Grendel Spring, Yellowstone National Park, Wyoming, USA | place: USA:Grendel Spring, Yellowstone National Park, Wyoming, USA | collected 2011-11-16
GTACTGGCTCATGACAAGCTTGACGTCCCCCGTCTCAAGCTGAACGAACAGCTGGGGGAGCCACGCCATGCCGAGGTAGTCCTTATCGCCGTAGGCCCTGGGCAGCCTCCTGGCGGGCCTGTTGCCGAACCTCAGGCAGAGGTTATGGAAGGGTAGTTGGCCTCCCTGACCTCAGGCTTAACTGCCGCGGCGCCCCTGAGAATACTCTCGGACTCAGCCAGGGGGCCGACACTATCCCCCTCCCATACGCCCTCCTCGCCGCGAGGGAGGCCGGGCACCCACGCCGCTCGACAAGCCGGCCCCTGAGAGGCGTTGCCTTCCTGAGGGCCATTAAAGGCGCTCGGGAAGGGGATTTGACTACGTGTTGAACGGCGGCCTGTAGTTGCCCTTCTTTGCCTTGTAGTCCTCCAGGTCCCCCTTGACCCTCTGGTACGTGTAATCCGATGCCCTGCCCTCCTTCTTGGCCTCCTCTATGACCTGCTCGCTCTTCTGCTCCAGCCTGTCAATTATCGGTATCCTCACCCCCTTCTCCCTGGCCACGGCCAGCGACCTTGGATAGCCGGCGTGGGCGTGCCTCACGACGCCCATGCCGGGGTCAACGGTGAACAGCCTTATTGCCTTCTGCTCCGCCAGCTCAGTGCCGTCAACCACCATGCCGAAGCCGGCGTGTATGGCGTAGCCTATGCCGACGCCGCCGCCGTGGTGGAAGCAGGTCCAGGTAGCCCCCACGGCCGTGTTGAGGGCGTAGTTGAGCACCGGCCAGTCCCCTACGGCGTCGCTGCCGTCCAACATGCCCTCGGTCTCCCTGAAGGGTGAAGCCACGGAGCCGGCGTCGAGGTGGTCCCTGCCGAACCATATTGGGCCTGAGAGGTCGCCCCTCCTGACCATCTGGCTCACGACCTTGCCGAAGAGGGCCCTCTCGCCGTAGCCCAGGTAGACTACCCTGGCCGGGAGGCCCTGGAACTTGACGTACCTGTGGGCGGCCTTTATCCACCTGGCGAGCCTCTGGTTCCTGCTGAAGAGCTCAAGTAGGACGTCATCGAGCTTGTATATGTCGTTCGGGTCGCCGGTGAGGCTGGTCCACCTGAAGGGCCCCCTGCCCTCCTCGAAGAGGGGCCTCATGAACTCCATCTGGCCAGGTATCTTGAAGGCCTCTGTCAGTCCAGCGTCGTAGGCCTGCTTCCTGAGGTTGTTGCCGTACTCAAACGTGACCGCCCCCCTCGCCTGGAGCTCAAGCATGAGCTGGACGTGCCTCTTCATTGTCTGCCTGGCGAGATCCATGTACTTCTGCGGGTCCTGGGCCCTCAGCCCCTCGGCCTCCTCGACGCTCAGCCCCTGGGGCACGTAGGAGAGGGGGTCGTGGGCGGGCGTCTGGTCGCTCAGCACGTCCGGCACGACGTTCTCCTTTATTAGCCTCTCCAGGAGGTCCACCGCGTTGGCCAGGATCCCTATGCTCGTGGGGGTCCCAGACCTCTTGGCCTCAAGGGCCATGTCAATGGCCTTGTCTACGTCGTCGGTCCACGTGTCCAGGTAGCCGGTCTGTATCATACGCTCAATCATCCTCCTGTCGACGTCTGCGATCAGCGCAACGCCGCCCAGCATCTTAACGGCCAGGGGCTGGGCCCCTCCCATGTTGCCGAGGCCTGCGCTGACGTAGAGCCTCCCCTTCATGGTGCCGTAGAACCTCTCGGCGGCCGCCCCTATGGTCTCGTAGGTTCCCTGCAGGACGCCCTGGGTGCCTATGTAGGCCCAGCAGCCCGCGGTCATCTGGTGGAAGCTTATGAGCCCCTTGGCCTCGAGCTCCCTGAAGTAGCTCCAGTCGGCCCACTTGGGCACGAGCATGGCGTTGCTCATGACAACCCTCGGGGCCCTGGCGTCAGTCTTGAAGACCGCCACGGGCTGGCCGCTCTGTACAGCCAAGGTGTCGTCGCTCTCCATGGTAAGCAGCGTGTTAACTATGGCCTCAAAGTCGTCCCAGGACCTCGCAGCCTTGCCAGTGCCGCCGTACACTATGAGGTTCTTGGGGTCCTTGGCCACCATGGGGTCAAGGACGTGGAAGAGCATCCTCAGGATGCCCTCTATCTGCCAGTCCCTGCTCCTCACGTGCAGCTCAGGGCCTGTTATCGCGTGCACGGTGCGCGTCTCAGGGTCGTAGAGGCCCTCGGATATGAGCTCCTCTATGGGCTGCCCCCTGTACTTAGACGGGACGGACAAGCGAAGCACCGCGACGCATGTATACATTTCAAGTATTTATGCGTTGAACTTGAGGCGACAGCGGCCCTGAAGGCGCCACGCTTTAAGCCTCGGCTAGGCCTATGCCCAAGGTAGTGGGCATGCTTGTCAGGAGGGCGAGGCTGCTCAAGGACCCAGGTGACGTCAGGGTCGGCGACCTAAGGCCCCTGGTGCCCCTGGTCGGCGTCCCGTGGGACTGGTCCACGGCGGGGAGGCCAGGGGCCAGGTTCGCGCCCTCCGCCATAAGGTCGGAGCTCCTGTCGTACACGCCCCTCTCCGAGGACCTCGGCTGCCTCAGCGTCGGCTTCGACGACCTTGGCGACGTGGACGTCGCAGGAGGGGACCCTGCGCTCACGGGCTCAAGGGCTATAGAGGCCGCCAGGAAGGCCATGGATGTAGCGAGGGGGAGGGGGACCCCTGCTGTCTTCCTTGGCGGTGACCACTCCATAACAGCGTGGACCGCCAGGCCCTTCGCCGAGGCCGGCTCCACTACAGTTGTGCTGGACTCCCACTACGACCTCAGGAGGCTCAGCGAGGGCGTGACCAGCGGGGCCTGGCTCAGGGAGCTGGCGGAGTCCACGAAAGTCAAGGCCGTTGTCGTTGGCGTCTCAGACTACATGAACCCTCCCTACGCCAGGCAGAGGGCCAGGGAGCTGGGCGTCGAGGTCATAACAAGGCAGCAGCTCCTGAGGGACCTCGATGGGTCCCTCGGGCGCCTCAGGGGGCTTGTCAGGGGCTCAGAGGTCTACCTCAGCATAGACGTTGACCACCTTGCCCAGGCCTACGCCCCAGGGGTTAACAGCCCGAGCCCCCTGGGCATGACGCCGCAGGAGAGCCTGGCTGTGATGGAGGCCGTGGCCTCATCAGCCAGGGTTGTGGGCATAGACGTGACTGAGGTTGTGCCCCAGCTCGACCCCTCGGGGCTCACCGTGAGGCTGGCCGCCGCCCTGCTGCTCAGGGCCGTTCACCTTGCCATTGCCAAGGGTGAGGCGCATGGCCGTTAATCTCTGCGCTGGCAGGGGGCTGAGCGTCGAGGACATATGTTCAGCCTCCATTAACTCCCCGGTTAACATCTGCGAGGCCTCCCTCGGCGCCCTCAGAAGCTCAAGGGCGACCTACGAGTCCTCCCCCAACGTCTACGGCCGCTCCACGGGCCTTGGGGCCCTGGCCTCAGTCAGGGAGGGCGAGTGGGAGGGGAGGGAGGACAAGGTACTTGTTGAGCACGACGTCGGCCTGGGCCCTCAGGCCCCCAGGGAGGTCGTGAGGGCTGCCATGGTTGTCAGAGCGTCCCAGATGGCGCAGGGCTACGCCCCGGTCAGGCCTGAGGTAAGCGCGAGGCTCGCTGAGGCGCTCAACGCTGACGTAGTGCCTGTGGTCCAGCTCGAGGGGAGCGTCGGGGCCAGCGGCGACCTCGCCCCGCTGGCGAGGATAGCCAGGTGCATCTACAGGGGCGATGGCATGGCCACTTACAGGGGCAGGGTCGTGAGGTGCTCCGAGGCCCTTGAGCAGGCCGGCCTTAAGCCTATAGAGCTGGCCCCGGGCGAGGCGCTTGCGATAATAAACAGCAACGCCTTCAGTGTCGGCATGGCAGCCCTGGGAGTCTGCGCCTCCCTGAGGCTAATCAGGGAGTCCCTCAGGGCGCTCTCTAAAACCCTGAGCGTCACGGGCTGCAACCCTCAGCACTTCTCCGAGGCCGTCGCTGACTCTAAGAGGCTTGGGGGCGTGAGGGAGGTCATAGAGTCAATGGCGTCTTCCGCCTGCGCCAAGGCCCCGAGGCTCCAGGACCCCTACTGCATAAGGTGCGTCCCCCAGGTCTACGGGGCCGCCCTTGAGGCCCTGAGGTTCGCCGAGGGCGTCGTGGAGGCGGAGGCCTCTTCCTCCTCAGACAACCCGTTCGTGAGCGGCGGCTCCGTCTACCACGCCTGCAACTTCCACGCGGCAGGCGCCGCCATAGCTGCTGACGTCGCCAAGGTTGCGCTGGCCCACGTGGGCAACATGGTTGAGAGGAGGACCGCCCACCTCCTCAGCCAGCAGACGACTGGCCTGCCTGACTTCCTCGCGGTGAAGGGCACCGTGGTCGGCGCCATGATATACCAGTACGCGGCCGCCTCCCTCGCAGCTAAGCTGAGGCTCCTGGCCTCCCCGGGCTCCGTGCACTCCATACCGACAAGCGGCGCCCAGGAGGACGTGGTCTCCATGGCCCCCAACGCGGCCCTTGACCTCCTCAGGGCCAGCGCTGCCCTTGCTAGGCTCATAGCGGTTGAGGACGCCCTGGCCTCCCAGGCCGAGAGGGTCTCAGGGGGGCTGCAGCCGCAGGACCCGAGGGAGGCCATAGAGACATCGGTGAGGAGGGTCGTGGAGGCCGTGGGCCTCAGCTTCCTCTCAGGCCTTGCCTGAGGTGGTAGCTTGCCAAGGGCAGACCTTGTCATCTATAACGCTAACATCGTCCTCTTCGAGTCGCCCCCCGTCGTCAGCTCGGGCCAGGTGAGGGTGCTGGAGGGCGGCGAGGTGGCGGTTGCCTCAGGCGCCATAGTTGCCGTGGGCCAGAGGGGCGAGGTGAGGGGCACCTTCTCAGGCCAGGAGGTTAACGCGGGCGGCAGGCTGCTGACCCCGGGCCTTGTGGATATGCACACCCATGCCATATTCGCTGGCAGCAGAGACGACGAGCTTGAGGCGAAGCTCGAGGGCGTAAGCTACGCCGAGATACTGAGAAGAGGGGGAGGGATCTACAGGACCGTCAGGGCCACCAGGGCCGCCAGCGACGGGGAGCTGAAGGGCCTGCTCGTCGCAAGACTTAAGACGATGCTAAGCCTTGGGACCACCACGGCCGAGGTCAAGAGCGGCTACAGCCTGGACTACGAGGGCGAGCTGAGGCTCCTGAGGCTGATAGCTGAGGCCTCCAGGGAGGCGGGGGTTGACGTCGTTCCAACGCTCCTGGCCCACGTGCCGCCTGAGGACTCAAGGGAGGGGGAGGCGAGGAGGGCCTACGTTAGGGGCTTCGCCGAGCTCGCAAGGAGGGCCGTGGGCCTCGCCAGGTTTGCTGACGTCTTCTGCGATGAGGGGGCCTTCACGCCTGAGGAGGCAAGGGTAATACTTGGGGGGGCCAGGGCGGCGGGGCTCGGGGTAAGGGCGCATGCCGACCAGCTGACAAGGGTGGGGTGCGCTGAGGCCGCGGCCGACACAGGGGCCCTCTCGGTTGACCACCTTGAGGTGTCGGACGAGCGCTCCATCAAGGCGCTGGCCTCCGCCGGCTCCTTCGCGGGCCTCCTGCCCGCGAGCCTGCTAGCGACCATGGGGAGCTCGAGGCCTCCCGTGCCCCTTCTCAGGCTTCACAGGGTCCCCGCGGCCCTGGGCAGCGACCTGAGCGCCAACAGCGTAATGCCCTCTATGCAGACAGCCCTGGACCTCGCCATATACCTCTACGGCCTGACCCAGGCCGAGGCCATAGCGGCTGCCACCGTGAACGCCGCCCTCTCCCTGGGCCTCAGGGACAGGGGGATCGTAAGGGTGGGGGCCAGGGCCGACCTGGACCTCTGGGACATCGAGAGGCTCAGCCAGCTCGGCTACGAGTGGGGCAGGGACAGGGTGTTAATGGTTTTGAGCCGCGGCTCTGCGGTGAAGAGCATCATCTAAGGGTAGACCCTCAGGCCGCCCACGTAGGTCTCCAGCGTCCTGACCCCCTTGAGCTCGCCGGGCTCGACCTCCAGCGGGTCGCGGGAGGCCACTATTAGGTCGGCTAAGGAGCCGACCTCAAGGCTCCCTAGCCTCTCGTCCCTTAGAACCTCAGCCGAGCCCCTTGTGTAGGCGTGAAGCGCCTCCTCAGCGCTAAGCGCCTGACCCACGCCCTCAAGCCCTCCAGTGGCCGCCGCAAGGTTAAGCCAGGGGTCCGTTGGGCTGACTGGGGCGTCCGTCGAGAGCCCTAAAGCCGCTCCAGCGCTGAGCATTTCCCTGAACCTGTAGGCCCACCTGACCCTGTCGCCCAGCCTCGACCTTATCCAGGGAGCGTCGTCAACCCTAAACATGGGCTGAATCGCTATCCTCAGGCCCCTGAGGGCTGGCAGCTGGTCGTCCCTGACAAGGGAGGCGTGCTCAACCCTGAGGTGCTCCCTCATCCCCTTGGAGCCCCTGAGGAGGACGTCAAGGGCGGCGTCGCCTATGGCATGAACCGCGACCTGGAGCCCGAGGGCGCCGGCCCTCCTCAGAGTTGCGCTCATGTAGGCCTCGTCCACGAGCGCCCTGCCCCTGTTGCCAGGGTCATCACTGTATTGCTCGCTCAGGTACGCGGTCCTGGCCCCGAGGGAGCCGTCGGCGAACACCTTGATGCCGCTTACTTTAACCATGTCATTGCCGAAGCCGCCGTGAACGCCGAGGGCCTCAAGGAGGCCCAGCGCGTCAGCGTCGAGGTAGAGCCTCAGCCTTATGGGCAGGGAGCCCGAGGTCAGGCCAGGCATAAGCTTGAGTGGCACGTTAATGAAGCCGACCGCCGTGATTCCCTGGGAGACGAGCCTCCTGGCCTCGGCCTCAACGTAAGTCATGTACTCCTCGGGCCCCGGCTCGAGCTGCCTCAGCGCCCTGATCACCGCGTCCTCCCTTATGACCCCTGTCGGGGACCCGTCGGGCCCCCTGTCTATGAAGCCGCTGAGGCCGCTGAGGTCCAACGACCCCAGGGCTGAGGAGCTCACCAGGGCGGCGTGGCCGCAGACCCTTATCAGAAGGGCAGGCCTGTCACCAACTATGTCATCTATGTCAGCGGACGTCGGCGTCCTCCCCATGAGGTTGTCGTCCCAGCCCCTGCCGAGCACCACGCTTAAGCTGGGGTGGGCCTTAAGGTAGTCCCTGACCCTGGCCCTCAGCTCCTCGACGCTCTTAACACCCCTGAGGTCAACGCCCTCGTCCTGGATGGCGAGGCCGCTCAGGTGCATGTGCGCATCTATGAAGCCCGGCATGCCGACGCCCCTGCTGACGTCGACCTCATCGCACTCGAGCTCCCTGCAGGCCGCCTCGATGCGCCTGCTGTCACCGGCGAGCACAACGGTCCCGTTAACAGCCAGCAGCGAGTCCACGACCTTGGTCGGCCCAAAGGAGGTGTAGATCCTCCCGAAGAAGGCGGTTGACCTCAAGGGCTCACCTTCCTCACTTCCTCTTTATGAGCGGGAAGTCCTCAACCTTGGCCTCCCCCGACCTGCCCCTCTCGTCAACGACTGCGACGCTCTCACCGAGCAGGGCGTACCTCACGTCTATGTAAGCCTGCCCCACGCCCCTCTGCAGCACGGGGCTGAAGGTGCCGCTGGTCACCCAGCCGACGTCAACGTCATCAACCTTTAGCCTGTAGCCGCCCCTCGGTATGAACCTGGCCGAGGACTTCTTCATCTCTAGCCCGACCCTGACCCACCTCACCCCCTCCCTCCTGCAGGCCCTCAGCGCCGTCTCGCCTATGAAGCCGCTCTTGCCCCAGTCTATGGCGCCCATGCCGTACCTTAGGCTGAGGGCGCAGGGGAACCTCAGCGGGTCCTCGCCGTACTCGTTGCCGCCAAGGACGAAGCCCATCTCTATCCTGAGGGTGTCCCTCGCCGCTATGCCCACAGGCTTAGCCCCCAGCTCGAGGGCCCTCCTGTAGATCCTCTCCGCCTGCCCAGGCTCCGCCCACACCTCAAAGCCGTCCTCGCCCGTCCAACCGCTCCTGCTCACCAGGAAGGCCTTAGCGTCGCCAAGCTGGACGTCATTTATGAACTGTAACGGCTTAAGGGAGCCCGCCTCCTTGAGCCCCATGCCCTCCATGACCTCGACGCTCCTCGGCCCCTGTATGGCCAGCATGACATAGGTTGACGTCAGGTCCTCAAGCTTCACCTTCAGGCCCCTCGAGGAGGCCGCCTGGAGCAGGTGCGCCTTCATCCTCTCAGTCACAGCGGCGTTTGGCACCGCGAGCCACTCGCTGTCGGAGACCCTGTACCACATCTCGTCGTCTATTACCCTCGCCAGCTCCGTTAAGGCAAGTGTTGGGCCGCTCATGAAGCCCTGCCTCGTGGCTGAGACCTTCTTTGTGAATACTACATCTAGGAGCTCTTCTGCGTCATCGCCGGTCAGCCTTAGCCTGCCCATGTGGCTTATGTCAAAGATCCCCACTGAGGTCCTCACAGCCATGTGCTCCTCCACGGTCGAGGTGTATATCATGGGGACGCTCCAGCCCGCGAACTCCCCGAAGGAGGCCCCGAGGCCCTCGTGGAGCTGGGCCAGCTGTATGACCTTGAGCGACAAGCTTGGCACCTCTGAGGGCCTGCCCGAGGAAGATTAAAAGCTGGGAAGTGAGGAGGGCAAGTTCAGCTCAGAAGATGTCCACGTAGGAGATCCTGAGCTGCTTGCTGGCCTCGTCAAGGCGCCTCCAGTCCTCGTAGGAGAGCGACCAGCCCACGGCCCCAGCGTTCTCCTGGGCCTGCTCAGGCGTCTTAGCCCCAGGTATCGGGAGCACAGAGCTGCTGGCCCTCAGCAGGAAGTTGAGGGCCACCTGGGCCGGGGTCCTGTCGTACTTCTCTGCGACCTCCTTCAGCTCCTCGGCCAGCTTGAGTATCTGCGAGTAGTTCTCGGGCCTGAAGAGCTGGTTGCCCCTCCTGACGTCTGTGAACTTTGAGACCTCCTCCAGCGTGTACTTGCCCAGCACCGCTGCCTGGGCCAGCGGGCTCCAGGCCAGCACGGTCATATTGTTGGCCTCAGCGTATGGTATGTGCTCCTGCTCCGCGCGCCTCTCAACTATGTTGTACCTGAGCTCAAGTAGCTCGACGTCATACTTTGCCAGGCAGTAGCGGAACTCCTCTATCAGGGACACGGGGTAGTTGCTCAGCCCTACGTACCTGACCTTGCCCATGGCTATGAGCCTCTCGAAGGCCCTCGCGTACTCGCACGTGGGTATGTTGTGCCACGCCGGCGGCCAGTGCGCTAGGAGGGCGTCTATGAAGCTCACCTGCAGCCTCCTAAGGCTGCCGTCTACTGCCCTGAAGACGTCATCGTAGCCAAGGAAGTGGGCCGGTATCTTGGTCACTATGAGAACGTCGCCCCTGTTGACCTGGAGCTCCCTCAGCGCGCTCCCTATAAACTTCTCGCTCATGCCGTTGCCGTAGACCATTGCCGTGTCTATGAGGGTTACGCCGCTCTCAAGGGCCTTGGCTATGGTTGCCTTGGCCTGCTGGTACTCCGTGACCCCCCAGGCGTCGCTGAACTCCCAGGCGCCGAGGCCTATCCTTGAGACCTTCTCCTTTGTGGAGCCGAGCTCCATGTACTCCATGCCCATTCTCTCACCGCGGTAAGCCTGCTGAGGGTCCTTTTATGTCTATGTACTTGGGGTCGGTCTCCTGACAACGTTGATAAGCGGGTCTATGTTAGTTACCCTGACCTCGACCCTGTCGCCGTCCTGCAGGTACCTGCCCCTTGGGTGTCCCACGCCTGGAGGCGTGCCAGTGAATATGAGGTCCCCGGGCATGAGCTTCATGTACTTTGAGATCTCAGCCACTATCCCGGCGAAGTCGTACGTCATATCGCCCGCACAGCCGCGCTGCACCCTCTCGCCGTTGAGGTACGTCTCAACGCACAGCCCCTCGAGCTCTGGGTAGCCCTCAACTACCTTAAGGTAGGGCCCCGTGGGGGAGAACGTGTCAACGCTCTTAGAGAGGCACCAGGGCATGCACTCGTCGTACTGGAGGTCCCTGGCGGTCACGTCGTTGCCGGCCATGTAGCCAAGTATGGCCTCCTGCGCCTCCCTCCTGCTCGCCCCCTTGACGGGCCTGCCCATCACTATGACAACCTCGCCCTCGTAGTCAGGCTTTGAGACAAGCCCTGGCACCTCTATCACGTGAAGGTTGCCTATGAGCGCGCTGGGGGCCTTCATGAAGAACACGGGCCTCTCTACCGACTTCATCTCCCTGGCGTGGGCCGCGTAGTTCTTCCCTATGCCTATTATCTTAGAGGGGGTCGGCACCGGGGGCTCAAGGGGGCTTGACAGGTCCTGGACCCTGTCCCCGGCCTCCAGGCCGTCCACGAGCCTCAGCGGGTCCCTGTAGAAGGCCGCCGGGTCAACCGGGGAGGAGTTAAGCAGGGCGAGGCGAACCTCACCCCCCTCAACTATAGCAAGCCTCTGGGACCCGCCAAACAGGACAGTCGCGAGCCTCAAGCGCTTCGCCTCGGACCTGTATGCGCCTTAGGTTAAAAGCCCGTCGCCCAAGGCGAGCGCCACTGTCAAGCTTTTAAAATGTCGCACCCGGCTCTAAGCCGGAAGACCAGGTGCGTTTGGGTTGGCAGCGAGCCAGGAAAAGAAGGTCATGAACCCGCTGAGGTACCTCAGGGAGGCCGTCAGCACCCAGATATACGTCAAGCTGAAGGACGGCACTGAGTACGTGGGCCTCCTGCTGGTCACGGACTCAACCATGAACTTGGTGCTTGACAACTCCGTTGAGGTCAAGGACGGCAGGCAGGTGGTCGCGAAGCTGGGCAAGATACTGATAAGGGGCAGCGTGGTGCAGTATGTCAGCTTCAACCCGGAGCTGGCGGCTCCTGACGTGGCCTCAAAGTAGCCTACTTTCAGAAGTTGAAAGGTATAAATATTGGTAAGGTGAACGGCTTGGAAGGGCGCGGACAAGTGGGAATTAGAACCGTGCTGATAGGCGCAGGAGGTGGTAGCTCCTACTTCCTGGTGGGCCTCGAGAGGCTTAAGTCAAGGGAGGTACCGCCTGTCGGCATACCCCTGGCGGGGCTCCTGAGGGCCCACAGGCCTGAAGACATAAACGTTGTCGCTGTCTACGACGTTGATAACTCCAAGGTAGGCAGGGACATGTACTCCATAGCCTCCAAGCTTGTGCCGGCCAGCAACATACCGAGGAGCCTTAAGGACATAGTGGTCAGCAGGGGCCTCCACTGCGGCAGCCTCGGCGGCCTTAACGTAGATGCCACAGGCCTTGAGGACGTCATAGGGAGCCCCGAGAGGGCCTTCGAGGAGTTCGTAAACCAGCTCGCGAAGCTGAGGCCAGACGTCATAGTAAACGTGATAACGACAGAGCCCATGAGGTTCGTCGACAGCGAGGGGGAGCTGGTGAGGCTTGCCCCCCAGTGCGCCCTCGGCGCCACCTTGGCTTACGCCTACGCTGCGGCTGAGTACTCGACCAAGACTGGGAACCCGGTCGCGTTCATAAACCTCACCCCTCCCGCGACTGCTAACAGCCCGGGCGTCGTGAGCGCCTTTGAGAGGGCCGGGGCCCTGGTTATGGGGGACGACGCCGCAACTGGGGCTACGCCGCTGACGGCTGACCTGCTTGAGCACATGGCTGAGAGGGGCAGGAGGGTTCTCTCAATAGCGCAGTTCAACATAGGCGGCAACAGCGACTTCCTCAGCCTGACGGAGCCTGAGAGGAACCACTCGAAGGAGGTCACCAAGAGCAGCATGGTCTCAGACATACTCGGCTACGACGCACCCCACTACATAAAGCCCACTGGCTACCTGGAGCCGCTTGGGGACAGGAAGTTCGTGGCCATGCACATAGAGTACGAGTCCTTCGGGGGCTTCAGGGACGAGGTCATAGTGAACGCCAGGATAAACGACAAGTCAAACCTGGCGGGGCTCATGGCCTCAGCAATACCTGTGGCCAAGTCGCTGCTGGAGAGGGGAGTGCGCGGAACCTACGCCACGGCCAACAGGTTCTACATGAAGATGCCTGGGCCGAGGGGGAGCAAGAACATAAGCAAGATAGTCGCCTACCAGGACCTGCTCAGGGAGCTGAAGAAGCTCGACATTATATAGCATATAATCAATGTATTTAATTAAGATACAAACACGTATAAGATTCTCGCTTTACGTTTTACGTTTAGCGTCGAGAGCAGCGTTAAAGGAGGCGTGAGCGTTGATAGGGATAACGCCGCTGCAGTACGGCCTCTCCGTGGTCTCGGGCGTGATAGTGGGGTTCTCCCTGGGCCTCATAGGCGGTGGGGGCTCTATACTTGCCGTCCCGCTGCTACTTTACTTAGTGGGCCTTAGCTCAATCCCCAACGCCGCCCACGTGGCCCTCGGCACTACGGCGCTGGCCGTGGGAATCAACGCTTACATAAACTCCTACATGCACCTGAGGAAGAGGAACGTCGCGCCAAAGGTCGGAACGCTGTTCGCCGGCGTCGGCCTCATAGGGGCCCTCCTCGGCACCTACCTGGGCCACATAACCCCCGGCGGGAGCCTCCTCTTCTACTTCGCCATAGCCATGATAGTCCTGGGCGTCTACATGGGCTTCTTCAGGCACGCGGCCTCAGCCGGCTCCAGGGAGGAGGTCGACAGGGTCCTTGAGGCCGCCTCAAGGTGTCCAAAGCTGACGAGAAGAGTTACTACCATCGTTGCGGCCTCTGGCTTCTTGGTCGGGCTGATAAGCGGCTACTTCGGCATAGGGGGCGGCTTCCTCATAGTGCCGGCCCTCATGTTCTCGTCAGGGCTGTGCATAGCTAGGGCCATAGGCACCTCACTGTTAAGCGTGGGCACATTCGGCGTGGCGAGCGGGCTTGAGTACGCTGTCTACGGCGACACCCTATTTATCATATCGGCCCTTTACGTCGTGGGCGGCGTCCTGGGCGGCTACGCGGGCACGGGCCTCGCCGTGAAGGCACCCAAGAAGACCCTCCAGAGGGCCTACGGCATCATAATAGTGCTCGTCGGCATCTACATGATCTTCAAGGTCCTTCACCTGTGAAGCCGTTTATTTTGCCCTTAGCCCTCCTTCTTTATCGGGCGAACAGCCTTGGCTGAGGGCGAGAGGTACGTAGTCGTAACCGGCGGCGACAGGGGCATCGGGAGGGCCACCGTGCTGAGGTTTGCAAGGGCTGGCTTCAACGTGGTCTTCACTTATAGAAGCAGTGCCGAGGCCGCCCAGAGGACCGCGGAGGACGCCAGGAAGGCGGGCGCCCCCAAGGCTCTCTTCTACCAGGCTGACGTCTCCAGCTGGGACTCCGTCTCCTCCCTGACAAAGGCCATTGAGGCTGAGGTGCCCTACGTTAACGTCCTGGTCAACAACGCCGGCATAATAGACTACAGCGACTTGGAGTCCCTGACGCCGGAGAGGTGGAGGGAGGTCATAGACGTCGACCTGACGGGCCCCTTCCTCGTCACCAAGGCCCTCCTGGGCCTGCTGAGGAGGGCAAGCTGGGCCTCCATTGTTAACCTGGCAAGCATAGCTGGGCAGACGGGCAACGTGCTGGCCAGCGTGGCCTACTGCTCGGCCAAGGCGGGCGTCATAGAGCTTACCAAGAGGCTCGCCGTGGAGCTGGCTAAGTACGGCATAAGGGTCAACGCCGTTGCCCCGAGCTTCGTGGAGACTGACATGGTCGCTGACATACTTAGTGACGAGAGGAGGAGACGCGAGGTGGAGGCCATGCACCCGCTGGGCAGGATAATTAAGCCTGAGGAGGTGGCAGAGGCCATATACTTCCTGGCAGACCCTGCGCTCTCGCTCAACATAACTGGGCAGGTCATAGGCATTAACGGCGGCAGGTACACGTGAGAGGCGAGTCCCCAGGCCCTAGCGGTTTTAATTCAGGTCCGCTAGTCAATGGGCGGAGAGCGGCGTCTTGATAGACCTGTCGCTGAGCTCCCTCGCAGCTGACCTGAAGGAGGTTGGCTACGCCGTACTCTTGGGGTCCATCATTAACGTCGGCCTGACGCTCCTCTGGGCCGTCAGGTGGACTCTGGGCCTCCGTCACCTTGGCATCGGGGCCTCCTACACTAAGGTCCTGGTGGCAATCACTTCCAGCTTCCCCATAGGCAACCTTTTGCCCGCTGGCAAGGCGGCCCAGGAGGCCTTCAGGATAGCGTACCTTGAAATAGGCAACGGCAGGAGGCCCTCAGTCATGGCGGCCGTGACCATGGAGTGGGCCTCGGAGGGGCTCATACTTGCCGCCCTCCTAACCTCTGTCATGGTTAGGCACTACCTCTGGGGCGCCCTAACCCTGGCGGCCCTTGGCGCCTCGGCCTCCCAGAGCGTTGCCGAGAGGGCTAAGTCCGCCGTCGCCGACCTGCTGGGGAGCATAAGGGCGCTTGCCAGGGACAGGAAGCTCATGGCACTCTACATGAGCGTAAGCGCTATCATAATAGCAGCTGACGTGGCCAAGGTGTGGCTGCTGGCTGACCTGAACGGGATATCCTTGGGCCTCTTCGACCTCCTTATACTTTATGTCGTCATGAGGGTGACGTCGGTCGCCCCAACCCCGGCCGCCCTGGGCTTCCTGGATGCCAGCGTGATAAGCGCCCTAGAGCTCATGGGGTATTCGACGGCGAGCGCGGCCCTCTTCCTGCTCTCGCTGAGGTTTGTTGACACTGTGGTGCCCAGCCTCGTTGGACTCCTTGTGCTGGCGGCCAGCGGGGGCTGGCGCGTCGTGAGGCAGCTGAGGGGATCAGCTTGGAGACGCTGAGGATTGTGATGGTGAGCGACTGGTTCCCTCCAAGGGTTGGAGGCGTTGAAACAAGCGTAGAGGAGCTCTCGAGGGCCCTGTCAGCCATGGGCCACGAAGTCATAGTGGTGACTCACCAGAACAGGGCAAGGCCCTACCCTCCCACGCTTGAGTCAAGGGACGGCTACTACGTCTACTGGGACAGGTCAAGGCTGAACGCCAGGGACGAGGTTACCGTTGACCCTCTGACTGTCGCCAGGGCGGCCCTCTTCGTGAAGAAGAACGCCGCTGACGTTGTTCACTCGCACGGCCTCTCATCAATACTGAGCTTTATGACAGCGATGGTAGCGAGCGGCGGCACAGGAGCCCCCTCTGTGCTCACAAATCACTCCCTCGTTGATGACTCCCTCGGCTGGCTCACCAGGAGGCTGCTGAGGTACGCCCTGAAGTGGCCCACGAGGCTCGTGGGCGTCTCAAGGGCCGCTGCCGAGGACGTCTCAAGGATAAGCGGCAGGCCCGCCTCGGTTGTGCACAACTGCATAGACGTGAGGAGGTGGAGGTCCCTGGCGGGTGGCCAGAGGCTCGACGGCGACCCAGCGATAGTTATAACCTCGAGGCTCTCGCCGAGGAAGAATCCCCTCGAGATAGCCGCTGTGGTCTCGCTGGTCACGAGGGAGCTGCCGAGGGCCAAGTTCTACGTGGTAGGAGACGGCCTCCTGAGGGAGGGGCTGAGGGAGGCCGCCAGGGCGAGGGGGGTTGAGAACGACATAGTCATGATGGGCACTATTCCCAGGGAGAGGGTGGCCTCGGTGCTGTCAGGCGCTGACGCCTTCGCCTTAACCAGCTACAGGGAGTCCTTCGGCCTGGCCGTGCTGGAGGCCATGGCCCTTGGCGTGACGCCAATAGTGTACAGGAGCCCTGGTGTCCTTGACCTTGTGGAGGGCGGCGTGAGCGGGCTGATAGTTGACGGCCCCGAGGGCATGGCTAAGGCCATAGTTGAGCTCTACTATAACGAGACCCTTCGCTCGAGGCTGTCATCAGCCGCTGCGGAGAGGGCCGAGTCCTTCGACTGCAGCCTTATAGCTAGGAGGTACCTTGACGAGTACAGGGCTGCGGAGGAGGGGAAGTGCAGGGACGACAGGAGGTTCCTGGTCTACAAGGCCTTCAGGCTTCTCACGGGAGACCCCGTGAGGCCCTGCGAGTGGTCCAGGGATAGGAAGTGGAGGTACCATGAGCGCGCCAGGGAGGGCATTGTTCCTGTCATCAGACGTGGAGCAGGACGCCCCTCCCTACCTCAGTAGCGAGAGGGGGCTGCTCGAGGGCCTGCCCAGGCTCCTTGACCTGCTCGACGAGCTGCGAGTAAGAGCCACGTTCTTCGTGGTTGGCAGGGTCGCGGAGAGGCACCCGCGCCTTGTCTACAGCATAGTTGAGGGGGGCCACGAGCTGGGGAGCCACGGCTACACCCACTCAAGGCTCGACAGGATGCCGCTCAGGGAGGCCGAGGGGGAGGTGATGACGTCGCTCAAGGTCCTCAGGGACTTCTACGACGTCAGGTCCTTCAGGGCCCCTAACCTGAGGCTGCCAAGGGCGCTCCTGCCCGTGCTCAGGGATGAGGGCGTTGACGTTGACTCCAGCCTGGCGGCCTACAAACCCCCCTTCGCCCTGGGCCCAAGGGTTGAGGAGGGCGTTGTCAGGGTGCCAGCTACTGTGACCAGCAGCGTCCTGAGGCTCCCGTGGCCGCTCCTCAGGCCAGCGGCTATGGTTATGCCCAGGGTTGCCACGCTATTCATACACCCCTGGGAGGTCTCTGGGGTGAGACACCTGAGGCCCGACATAAGCTTAGGCACTGGGCCGAGGGTACTTGACCCCCTCGCCAGGCTCGTAAACTACATGAGGGGCAGGGGCTACGAGCCGCTGACTATGCGCGAGGCCCCAAGGTTGCTGGGCATCGGCAAGGTCCTGGACAGCTGACCATATTACATATAAAACGCGAAGGTCAGGGCAGAGGGGGCAAGGCCTTGGTGCTGGGCAGGCTGAGGAGGCTGGTCAACGAGGTCGCGCCGTCAACTATAGGCAGGGCCCTCCACAGGGCAGGGGTCACCCCTAACGAGATAACCTACGCGGGCCTCGCGCTCTCGGCCCTCGCCCCCCTGGTCGTGTGGCTCAGGGCCCTCTACCTCCTGCCGGTCATCATACTGCTGGCTGGTCTCATGGATGTACTTGACGGGGCCGTGGCCAGGGCGGCGAACAGGACGACGCCATTCGGCTCCTACCTTGACTCCGTGACCGACAGGGTCAGCGACGTCCTCCTCTTCCTTGCAATGGCCATGGCCGGGGTCAACCAGTATATAACTATGGTGGCCCTCGCCTTCTCCCTCATAGTGAGCTACTCTAGGGCAAAGGGGGAGCTGCTCAACGTTAAGATGGAGGGGATCGGCGTGGCCGAGAGGGGCGACCGCCTCATAATTCTCTTCATAATGTCAATACTCCTGCTCTTCAGGCTCAGGCTCGTCAACGATGCCCTCATGGCACTGATAGCAACGCTTGCGGCCGTCACCGTTGTTCAGAGGTCACTTCGCGTCAGCCGCGCCCTTGCAAAGTGAGGAGAAGCGTGCCGCGTCGTCCCTCATATAGACGTTGTTGAACATTACGTAGACGTCCCTCGATGCCTGTAGCGCCCCCCTCACCTTGGAGCACAGGGCCTCCAGGTCCTGGTCTGTGTACCTGTACTTGTAGTTCACCTCCCCCCTCCCTATGCCGTGGAGCCTAAAGTAGACCACCTCCCTCTCCACGGCGGGCCAGGCCCTGAACGGGTCAACTACGTGCACGATACCGTCAAGGCTGCCTATGACCCTCTCTATTAGCTCAGGGGACCTGAGCCACGAGCCCCTTGGCTCCCAGCCTATCAGGAAGTCCCTCGTCCTGACGGCCTCAAAGAAGTCCCTGGCCTGCCTTGCGTTCTCCTCGCTCGCGCCGAAGCTCGGGGGAGTCTGCACGACCACCAGGGCGGCCCTGAGGGCCCTTGCAGCTGAGGCGACGATCTCCCATGCCTCAAGGTTCTCCTTAGTGGTCCTGAGGTTACCGTAACGGCCCGCCAGCTCCTCTGGCACCCTGCGCCTGGCCCTCCTCCACGTGGGGCTTCCGGGAGGGTGGGTGACCGCCTGCCACGCCTTCATTGTAAACCTGAAGCCCTCCGGCGCCTCGCCCCTCAGGGACCTTAGCTTGTCCTCGTCAGGCATGTCATAAAACGTCTCCTGAAGCTCAACTACGTCGAAGCTGGTGTAGTACCTCTGCCTTCCCAAGCACCAGCCGCAGCAGCCCACCAGCAGCATGGTTGCCCTCAGGTAGCTTACCTGGGGCTGAAGTTTAAGTCTGCCAGGTCCTTCATCCTAGCTGTTAGGTTTCCTGCTAATAAGTAAAGCTTTTAAGCCTAAAGTTAGGTAACGTTTAAAATAGCTCAGTAACCGATACTCAGGTAAATGATATAGAGGGGATGGCGCGGTGGAGTACAAGTGGACTGTGCTCACTAACACCACGCTTGGAATACTCATGGCAATGATAAACTCCTCAGTACTTATAATATCGCTTCCCGCTATATTCAGGGGTATTCAGCTTAACCCACTGGCCCCGAGCTCCTTCGACTACCTGCTCTGGCTTCTCATGGGCTACGGTGTCGTCTCCTCCTCGCTGGTGGTCTCCTTCGGCAAGCTCTCCGACATGTACGGCAGGGCCAGGCTCTACAGGCTTGGCTTCATGATATTCACCCTCGGCTCTGTGCTTCTCTCAATTACCCCAGGAAAGGGCAGTGTGGCCGCGACAGAGCTCGTGGCCTTCAGGATGGTGCAGGCGGTCGGCGCCGCCCTGTTAATGACTAACAGCACTGCGCTGATAACAGACGCATTTCCGATAACTGAGAGGGGCAGGGCGCTTGGCATAAACCAGGTCGCGGGGATGGTGGGTAACCTGGTTGGCCTTATCCTTGGGGGAGTGCTTGCAACCGTTAACTGGAGGCTTGTCTTCATAATAAGCGTCCCCTTCGGAGTGGCGGGGACCGCCTGGTCATACCTCAAGCTCAGGGAGCTCTCAAGGCCCAGGAGGGAGGAGAAAGTGGACATCCCTGGCAACTTGGCCTTCATTGGTGGCCTGGTGCTCCTGCTGGCTGGCATAACCTACGCTCTGGAGCCATACCACGGGGAGGCCATGGGTTGGACCAGCCCCAGGGTAATAGCGCTTATGAGCGCTGGGGCAGCGGTGCTTGCAGTGTTCCCGCTGGTGGAGCTTAGGGTCAAGTACCCCATGTTCAGGCTTGAGCTCTTCAGGTCAAGGCAGTTCTCCGCCGGAATATTTGCGGCGCTCCTGGCGGGCCTTGCCCTTGGAGGCCTCATGATCACGCTCACTGTAATGCTTCAGGGCATCTGGCTCCCGCTTCACGGCTACAGCTACAGCTCAACGCCGTTCTGGGCCGGCATCTACATGCTGCCCATGCTCTTCGGCTTCGTTGCCCTTGGGCCACTGAGCGGGGCTCTGTCAGACAAGTATGGCGCCAGGGAGCTGGCCACGGGGGGCATGTTAATAGCCTTCGCGGCCATGATGGCCATGATGACGCTCAGCTACAACTTTTCATACCTGCCCTTCGCACTGATGATATTTATAGTGGGAGTAGGCAACGGCATGTTTGTGGCCCCAAACACTGCCTCCATAATGAACGCCGTGCCCCCGGAGCACAGGGGGGTAGCCTCAGGCATGAGGTCGGTTATGACTAGCATGGCTAACACTGTGAGCATAGCCCTGTACTTCTCACTGCTGCTCAGCGCCTTTGAAGCGAAGCTTCCCTCAGCCATATATTCATCACTTGTGAGCGCCGGGTTCCCGCAGGCCCTGGCCCTTGAGGTCTCTAAGATTCCCCCAACTGCGGCCCTCTTCGCGGCCTTCCTGGGCTACAACCCCATGCAGGTGGTCCTTCAGGATCTGCCGCAGAGCATGGTGAGCCGCATAGAGGCCAGCGACCCCTCGGGCATTAGTGATGTTTTGAGCAACACCTGGTTCCCCCACGTTATAGCTCCCCCATTCATGTATGCGCTCAGGTTCACGCTGCTGATATCAGGCGTAATAGTGGTAGTGGCCGCCGTGGCCTCAGCCCTCAGGGGCAAGATGGCGACTCAGAGCCTGGGAGTAAAGTGAGCCAGGCCAGCGGGGAGCAGGTACCTCATTGCCAGGAGCAGGAGGAACGAGACCAGGGGTACCGTGATGTTGTCGTCGACGCCGTTTATTCTCTCTACAAAGGATGCCACCACGGCGGCGGCTATTCCTTCGAGGCCCAGGAAGTAGCCCCCTATGAGCGACGATACTACGATCATCGCTATGGTTCCTGACCACGCCTTGCCCCTGACCCTCCTGAGGCCCCTCACGACCCCTGTGATGCCATCACCAACTGACATAAACAGGGCGGGGACAGCCCCAATCACCATGCTTGGGTCAAAGAACCAGGAGGCAAGTATGACGAGGCCCCACATCAGCGTGAAGTGCGCCTCGTACGCGTTGTCAGGCTCCTGGAACCACGACATGAGGTTACGCCTTCTCCTGTAGGCGATGTAGCCCGTTAAGGCCATGGCTGAGGCGAACGCCATCCAGGGCTGGGTGTATATTATGGGGACGAGGGCGGCCACGACTCCTCCCCCGAGGATGTGTATCGTCTTCCTGGCCATATACCTTGATATCCTGTCGCCTAGGCCCCTCGAGAGCGAGAGGGCGTAGACGCCCCTTGACACGTAAAGCGTCACGGCGGCCACCCAGGCGCCGAGGACCACCGTTAGGGCCAGCTGAAGCCAGATTGACAACATGACGGCTCAGAAGTTGTAGAGGCCTCAAGATTAAAAGGGCTAGGCCAGGAGGGCCGCCACAGCCGCCCCCGTCACGACGGCGGGCGTGACCATGAAGGCCATGGGGCCCGCGTAGAGGGCCACGCCCCCTGCCAGGGAGCCCGCCAGGGAGCCAAGCTCCCTGAGCACCATGTAGCCGTGGACCCTGTAGCCCCCGGTCAGGCCTATGTATATCTGGTAAAGGGACAGGTCGAGCACGCCGAAGAGGGCCACTAGGATCACTATATACGCTGCCAGGCCTGCCATAGACCTTATGAAGCTGACGGCCGCTATCGCCCAGGCCCCCCTGAGGGCTATGCCAGCCGCAGCCAGGGACCTCGAGCTGGTCCCCTGGACCATGGCCAGCGTCAGCGCAGCCGCAAGGCCCGCGGCGGCGAACGCTATCATGTAGTCCCTCAGCCCCACTGTCATCTGCCTCAGTATGAGGGGCAGGGCAGTGAGGTAGTAGTCGCCTACAAACGTGGTCAGCGTGGCTGAGAGCGCCACCCCCATTGAGGACCCTGACCCCCTGGCCACTCCCCTTGATATGCTGTACAGGATGCCGTACCTGTAGCTCACAAAGGAGCCGAGGGCTGCCGTGTAGGCCCCCGTGAGGCTCAGCCTATTAATGACTCCGTGGAGCTTCCTCTCAAAGGTTATCCACTGGCTAGGCAGGGCAGTTAGGAAGAGGAGCCCTATTGCTACGGCCGCAACCCCGACGCCGACCACTAGGCCCAGGAGGCGGACGAAGGGGACGGCCATGGCCAGGGCCAGGAGCCCGAGTCCCCTTATGCCGTAGAGCCCGAGCCTCTGGCCCGACGTCCTTGACTCCCACTCAACGTCAGGGCTGAGCTCGAACAGGCTGGCGGAGAAGCCCAGGTTTGCCGTGGAGGTGGCAACCGCGTGAAATATGTACGCCAGGGCCATGAGCCAGACGCCCCTGGCCAGCGCAAAGAGCACGGACGCGGCGGCTATGAAAGTCAGGGAGACGGCGCTCAGCCTCCTGTAGTCCCCCCTGTCGGCCAGCCTGCCCAGCAGCTCGCTGGTGGCTATGAAGACCGCGCTCCAGGCCGCCCCTATTATGCCGTAGTCCACGTCCGAGACGTTCGTCCTGAAGCCTATGTAGTTGAACATCATGAAGTCAACTATTGAGAGCGCCGCTATGTAGGTCACTCCCAGCCAGTACCACATTGAGGTCCTGGAGGGCTTCTTGGAGTCGCAGGATTAAGGGACGTCCACCCAGCACGGGCGTTGACTTTAGAATATATGCAGAGCCTTTATATTTCTAGTTTACTTACTCTTCCTCTGGGGGTCTCTGTTGGTCCTGAAGGTCACGGACGTAGTCTATAGGGAGCCTGTGCCTGAGACCTACGGCAACATATACTTCGTCGTCAGGGACGATGGGGTCATAGTAATAGACACGGGGATACCTGGGAAGGAGGGCGTCATACTTGACGACGTCAGGTCCCTCGGCTTCAGCCCCTCCCAGGTTAAGGCAATAATACTGACCCACTACCACATGGACCACTCCGGCAGCGCCGAGGCCCTAAGGTCAGCCACCGGGGCCAAGATATACGTTCACAGGGACGACACGCCCTACCTCCAGGGCCTCGTTAAGCCTGAGTTTCCCAAGGAGGCGCCCAGGGAGGCCGTCGAGGCCTACAGGTGGTTCAGGCCACTGAGGCCTGACGTCACCCTCAGCGACGGTGACGAGGTCCTAGGGCTCAAAGTGATACATGCGCCCGGCCACACCCCTGGCTCAATAGCTCTGTATGACAGGAGGCACCTATTCGCGGGCGACAACCTGAACCTCCGCGAGGGCAGGGTCCAGGGGCCGCCACCCCAGTTCACCACTGACATGGGCAGGGCCAGGGAGTCTGTGAGGAGGCTGCTGTCCCTTGACTTCGACGTCCTCCTGCCGGGCCACGGGGAGCCCGTGGTTGGAGGGGCCTCCGCGAGGGCGAGGCAGGACCTCAAGGGCTTCCTATGACGCCAGCCCTGAGGATTTTATGCCTTACCCCGGTTTACTACTCATACCCCTCCTTCAGCTGCGGCCTGAGACCACTTGGCGCGCCTCTCGCCTCATGTTACGTCCACCTTGGCGCGCCGCCTCTCCAGCTTTTCTGAGCCCCTAGACAACTCTATAGGTGGCACTCAGGTGGCTTCCTATGCCAGGCGGCGCCCAGGATGTGCTAAAGGCTGGCAAGGTCCTCAGCGTCGTGAACGGCCTCGCTGTCCTGAAGCCTGAGCTCGACGTCAAGAGCTTCAGGCAGGGGCTCCCGCTGGTCAACGCCAGCGGCGAGAGGGTGGGCTCAGCTAACGACGTGATAGGCAACGTCAACTCGCCTTACCTGCTTGTGAAACTCAGCCCGGGCGCCGCCGTGGCGCACGGCGAGGAGCTGTACCTCATCGTGACCCCTCCCAGGAGGGGGAGGAGGCACCACAGGAGGTGATGTCCTTGACAGGCTGTCCGCCCGACCGCGTTATCGTAGACCCCAACACGGGGGCCAGGGTATGCCTTGAAACTGGCGAGATAATAGAGGAGCAGGTCATAGGTGATGGACCCGAGTGGAGGAACCTGGGCGAGGGTCACTCCAAGGGTGTTGAGAGGGCGACCACCACAAACGACAGCCTGATGCACAACTACGGCATAGGTAACCTGAGGCTGAGCCCGGCCAAGGCCAGGTCGCCGCTTAAGAGGGTCCAGGGACTCAGGAGGTCGCCGGTCTTCATGAGCGGCGTCCCCCTGCTGAAGGGGGAGGCCTCCCAGGTGAACCTGTTCTCGATAGCTAAGAGGGCGGCGAGCTTCTTTGAGCTTAACGGTAGTGCCGAGGAGGCCCTCGGCCAGATACTCCACGCCTACGTCGAGAGGGCCAAAAAGCCCATAGGCAGGGACGCCAACAAGGTGGTCGCGGCTGCCCTGGAGAAGGTCGTGGAGGTCTACAACCTGAGCATATCTAAGGGCGAGGTGGAGCAGTTCTTCGACATAGACGATAACGACCTCTGGGACGGACTCAAGAAGCTCAACGAGGTGGGCGCGCTCGAGGCCCTGAGGCAGGTCATAGCTGCTGAGGGCCGCTCGAGGGTCCTGGAGAGGTCCTTCACTTATATAAACAGGATAGCCTCAAGCCTCTCCCTGCCCCCTGCCGTGGCCCAGGATGCCCTGAGGTTCATAAGGGAGTCCCTGTCAACGCCTGGCAAGACGCCCTACGGCAAGAAGCCCGAGGCCCTTGCAGCTGCGGCCGTCTACATGGTTGCCAGGCTCTACGGTTATGAGATCAGCCAGAGCGACGTGGCCAAGGTAGTTGGCATAAAGGAGTCAACCGTCAGGAAGCTCTACAGGTTCCTCATGGATGATATGACCGTCGTCGTTGACGTCTAAGGCATTTAAACCTTTGAGCTTCCCTTCCCTTAACCTTCTTTCCTCTACAGGCCAGTGGGAGGCCCATTGCAGGCCCTCGTAGTAGCTGCCGGCGCAGCGGCAGCAGCGGGAGCGGTTGCCTACGTCGCCTACAGGAGGAGGCTGCTGGCCAGACTGATTACCTCGGCCAGGCTTGCCATGAACCCTGACAGCATAGTCGATGTGGCGCAGAGGGCAGAGGACCTCGGCGTGAGCAGGCAGAGGATCTCCTCCCTGGTAAGGTCAATGCCAAGATGTCCCAGGGGCTCGGAGAGGCTGGCCGAGGCCCTCCTCTCGCTGGGCCTCTACGAGGACGTGGTGTACCTGGCCTCAAGGGGCTGCTCTGTGCACTCGACGACGCTCAGCAGGGCAAGGGCCTACTCCATGGGCCTCGGCCTGTCCAAGTGGGAGGCAGAGGCCTCAAGGCTCCTGGGAGAGCAGCCAAGGCTTCTGGGCAGCTCCAAGGTAATGGTAGCGTTCTGTGAGGGGGGCCACGTGGAGGTCATGGTTGACGGCGTCGTCTCTGAGGTGCCTCCCCCCGGGGGCTCCTGGAGGTCGCCGCCCCAGGACGAGGTCATGAGCTCCATAGCGCAGCTCTCCGGGGCCCAGCTCCTGATAAGCTGGGGCCCCTGTAAACTGAAGGGAGCCGTGGACGCAAAGTTGCTCCTCTCAATTGCGTACCCGGACGTGAGGCCATCCATAGCGTCGATAGCCTACAACCTTGGCCTGAACCCCATGCTGCCCCCCTCAGCCATAGTGCTCGCAGCGGTCAGGGCATCCGTGGAGGCCCTCAGCAGGGTGGGCGTTGACTGGTCTACAATGCCGGAGGCCGTAAGGGGGGCGGAGGCCATAGCTAAGTTCAAGGACATTGTGGACAGGGTCGTGGGCCAGCAGAGCCCCAGGGAGGGCAGGGCCATAGTTGTCACGGACAGGCCGAGGGCATTCATGCCGGTGTGGAGGCCCTTCCTAGTGGACCCCTCAAGGGCTAAGGGCGTCAGCTATCAGGTGCTAGCCTCCCTCAGGTCCCTGACCTCAAGGGGAGGGGACCCGCTGAGGGCCCTGAGGAACGCGCCCCTCCTGGGCGACTTCGGCAAGGCTCTTGCTGAGGCCCTCAGGGCCTCCCTGGTGCCCGCCGCAGCGGGCCCAAGGCCGGGCTCCCAGGTTGAGCCCTGGGACCTGGCCTGCCTTGGAGACCTGGAGGTAACGCTTGACTGCGCCCGCAGCTACGAGCTTTGCCTTAGGCCCCAGGCGCCCCCGCCAGACGAGGAGGAGCTGCTGAGGTCCCTGAGGGTCAGGTGCCCTGGCGGCTCAAACATCAGGTTCAGCGCAAGCACCTACGTGCCCAGGAGGCTGGCCGAGGCCCTGGGCCTCAGCGCCCCCTCCAAGGGGAGGGTGAAGGCTTACGGGGAACTCATAGCGGGTGGACCAAGGGGGGCCTCCGATGCCGTGGCGTCAGCCCTAGCCATGACATCTAGGGCCTCCAGGCCGCTAATAGTCGTTCCATCGCGCGCCCTCGCGGAGGCGACGGCCAAGGCCTATGGAATTCCCCTGGTGACGCCTGATGCCGTGGATACATGGACTGTCAGGGGAGGGCCTGGGGTCATCCCATGGGATGACTACCTAGCCGCCCCGGAGGCGGCGGGCGTCGCTGACACGACCGTACTCGTCTTCCCGGAGAGGATGATCTGGGCAGAGCAGGACGACACGCCATACGGAGTTCACGGGAAGCTTGTTGACGCCGTGGTCGAGCTGGTCGCTAAGAACGGCGGCATGGCGGTCTCAAGGGCCCTTCAGGCCGAGGCCAGCTCAAGGGACGACGTTGAGCTCGTTGAGCCGCCCGCCAGCGGGGCTGCGCAGGTCAATATAGGCCCTGAGGACATAATGGCCGAGGCCGAGAGGGCGTTCAGGCGCCTCTGGGGCGAGGGGGCGCAGCTCAGGCCCTACCAGAGGCTGGCGATAAGGGTCCTCGCCGAGATGGCCTCCAGAGGGACGTCCTCTGCCCTCATGGCCATACTTCCCACGGGGGCAGGGAAGAGCGCCATATTCCAGGTCAGCGCCAGGGCCCTCGAGGACATGGGACTTGGGTCGACAGCTATAGTGATAAGCCCCCTGAGGGCCCTCATGCATGACCAGGTCAGGAACGCCAAGCAGAGGGGGCTGAGGGCAGCCTACATAGACTCAGGGGTCCCGCCATCAAGGAAGGGCGAAATCATAGCCGCCGCCAAGGAGGGCCTCCTCGACCTGGTCTACGTCACGCCCGAGGGCTTCGGCACGGGGGCAGCCTCCGAGCTCGCGAGGTCGGCGGGGCAGGCGAGCCTCGCGGTGCTTGACGAGGCCCACACGCTTTCAAGGTGGGGCCTGAGCTTCAGGCCGAGCTACCTGTACGTGGCGAGGCAGCTGAGGGAGGCCTCATCGTCAAGCTGGCCGCCCATGCTGGCGCTGACGGCCTCAGCCCCCCCAGACGTGGTCAAGGACATAATGGAGGAGCTGGGCCTGGGGGAGCACGAGGAGCACAGGATATCCCTGGGCGTTGAGACTGAGGACATACACTTCAGCGGCAGGCCGATAGTCCTGAGGGCCCCATCGATAAGGCCTGAGATATCGATAGACGTAGTCATGGCTAGGTCTGGGAGGGAGAGGCTTGATGACATAGCTGATAGGGTGGAGGAGCTGACCAAGTGGGCCGACTCGCTGGGCGGCCCGTGGGTTGGCGTCGTCTTCGTGCCATTCGTTCAGAGCTCCTCGGAGCCGTGGCTTAACGCCGACGAGGTAGCCAAGGCGATAAACGGGAGGCTCGGTGAGGAGGTCCTCGTCTACCACGGCCAGCTCGGGGAGGCGAGGAGGAGGGAGGTCGAGGAGAGGATAATTATGTCATCGAGGACGGGCAGGGGGCCGAGGGTAGTGGTGGCAACCAAGGCCTTCGGCATGGGCGTCGACATACCAAACATTAGGTGGACCCTGCACGCCGCCCCAAGTGAGAGCGTGGAGGACATGTACCAGGAGATAGGCAGAGCCGGGAGGGACGGGAAGCCAGCCAGGGCTGTCATACTCTACAACCCCTCCGACCTCGAGGCCAGGAAGGCAATGGCAAGGGGTGACGCCATAAAGCCCCTGAGGGTCCAGAGGGCCCTCAACATAATAGAGGGGACCCTTGAGAGCCTGAGGCGCAGGGAGGGCCCCGCTCCCCTGCCGATTAAGGACGCGAGCGGCGAGTGGGGCCTTGTGAGGTACCTGGACGTCCTCAGGATGACGGGCGTCATAGATTACGAGGTCATTAGGGGGCCCGTCCTCGCTTACGACGCCCCAAGGGAGAGAGTCGAGGAGGAGGCCGGGTGGTGCGCTGAGCTTAGAGAGGGCCAGTGCCTCTCAAGGGCTATAAGGGGCCTTGAGGGCAGGAGGGCCTTCCTTAACCTCTGCGACGGCCGCGCCTCAATATCCCTTGAGCAGGCCCAGGGCTGCAAGGCCGTGAGCTACGATAGCCTCGTTGCCCTAGTGTCGCCCTCGCCAGACTGGAAAAAGCCAAAGAAGTACCTTGACCCTGAGCTCTACGCCACCACCCTCTGGCTCTCCCTGAGGGAGGTGAGGAAGCTGAGGGAGCTCTCGGAGCTGCTGGAGGCCGCGGTCGCGGCCAGGGCCAGGGGAGGCCCGGCGCTTGTGGACTCGCAGGTCAAGAGGATGATGGATGAGTCCCTTGCAAGGGGCGTGAGGCCTCCGCTTGGGGGAGTGAGGCTCGGCAGGGTCGTCAGGTGCGACACAGCCGAGGAGTGCGTCGAGCAGGCAGTGATGGACGCTGCAGAGATCGAGAGGCTCGTGGGCGAGGGCTCGGTAGTCGTGGGCGCCTCGGGCGTCGCCGCCTCGCTCTTCTCCGCCAGGTACCTCAGGCAGACCGGCAGGTCGCCGCAGGTCTCCGTAAGCTACTACAGGAAGCTCGCGGCCCTCGCGAGGAGGGGGGAGCTGGAGAAGGCCATGAACATGGGGTACGTGATAATTATAGCCAGGCAGGGCGCCAAGGTTGAGGAGGTGGTGAAGCTGGCCCACGGCTATCCCTACGCTAACTTCTACCTCTACGCGAGGAGAACTTAAGTTCCAGCGCGCAACCCCCTCCGGGGAGCCTTGACAGCGCTCAGGTACGTTGGGGTCCTCGCCGCAGTGCTGGCCTGGGCCGTTATAATAGCCTGCGTCTCCCTCAACCCATGGTTTGTCTTCACTAAGAACGCGCTGAGCGACCTGGGAGGGCCTAAGGCCTCATACCCGTGGCTCTACAACTACGGGCTGGTCACCACGGGCGCCCTTATAATAGCCTTCGCCTCCTACGCGCTGAGCGTCAGCTCGAACAGGCTTGAGGAGGCCGCCTCCTCCTTCATGATAGTGGCCGGCGCCTTCCTGGCTATGATAGGCGTCTTTCACGAGGGCACGTACCCTCACGTCTTCGTCTCAAACTACTTCTTCGCTCAGATGGACGTGGTGGCCCTGGTCTGGGGGGCCGGCTCAATAGCCTCTGGCAGGACCCGCTCGGGCCTCGGGGAGGTGCTGGTTGGCCTTGTTGGTCCGGCCGGGGCGATGGCCTTCAGGTGGCCCTCCAGCGCGACCCTCGAGGTCTTCGGAGTAGTGCTAATAGACGTCCTCGTTCTGCTTATGACCTTCGACCTTGGGGAGCTTGAGGGCCTCACTCGACGGAGTAGCCGGTGGCGGCGAGGTAGCGCTCCGTGAGGTCAACGATGTCTCTGGCGGTGACTATCCCCACAAGCCTCCCGTCCCTTTCAACCACGGGCAGGTGCCTCACCCTGTGCGTTGACATAGTTTCAACGGCCTTCGTGACGGGCTCGTCAGCGTAGACCGTCACAGGGTTCTTCGTCATGTGGTCGCCCACCATGGCGTCATAGCTGACCCTGTTGGAAACGACGCGGCTGAGGTCCTTCTCAGTGAATATCCCTATCACCTTGCCCTCAGGCGACACGACGACGACGCTGCCCGAGCTGCTTGTGTACATGAGGCGGGCCACGTCGGCTATGGTCGCGTTGGGGCCCACTGAGATAACGTCCTTACGTGCCACGTCACCCACCTTGGATGTCCAGACGCTCAAGGCACTCACCTAAATTACTGTGACTAAAGTGGGATTAAAAGCGCTCCAAAGCCGGAGGTATGGTACGTGGGAACTAGCTGACTGATGGATAAGGCTCCCCCGAGAGAGGTTAGGCCCTGCAGATCCTCTTTACCTCCTCCTCAGCCTCCCTGAAGTCCCTGTGCGGGGCCCTCTCAAGGTTCCAGGCCCTCTCCCTGTACTTGTGATAGTAGAGGGTCTCAGCTATCTCAAGCTCCTCGGAGGTCGGCACGTCATACTTCACGCCGTCGTATCCAAGGACCCTGGCGAAGGAGCTCGCCAGGGCCTCTGCGACCTGATTTACGGTTATGCCTGGCCTTATGCTTGATATGTTTGTCACCCTGTACTTCACGCTCGAGACGCCCTTGTCTATGAGCTTCTTAAGGGGCACCTTGAGCACCGAGGCAAGGGCGGAGAGGTCAGCGCTTACAAGCATGGCCCCATGGAAGAACGTGGCTCTCCAAGATATGGTTGCGGCCGTGCCGCTCACCTTCCTGTTCTCGACGACTATGTCGTTGACGTTCTGCACCGAGGCCTCAAGGCCGAGGGACCTGAGGGCCTCGACGGGGGCCCTTATCAGCTCAGAGAATATGAAGTTCACGGTCTCCCCCACCTGCCCCTTGGCCGGGAGGGATATGGCGTAGTTTATGTTGCCCAGGTCGTGGTAGGCCGCCCCTCCGCCCGTGAAGCGCCTGACCACGGCCACCCCGAGCCTCTCGGCCTCCTCAAGGTTCACCTCCTCCTCAGCCCTCTGGAAGTACCCTATTACGACGGCCCTGCGGTTCCTCCAGAGCCTCAGCGTGGCGGGCGAGAGGCCGCAGCCCACGGCCCTGGGCAGGGCCTCCTCAAAGGCTAAGTTCATGTGGGGGTCGTCCGGCGTCTCGTAGAGCAGGACCCTTAACATCAACTCCCCTCACCCGCGCACATTATGGCGTCAACGAAGTCACCATAGCTGCAGCCGATTAGCGTTGAGCCGCCCAGCGCCTCCCTCACGGCCCTCTCAACGTCGTCCCTGCTGAGCCTCACCTTGAGCAGCGCCCTCTCCAGGTCGAACACCTTGTCCTCGGGCAGAAGCATGAAGTCGCCAGTTATGAGCGCCCTCTCTATGACCCCGCCCTTGGCGTCAACGGTGGCCCTTATGAGGCCCTTCCTTGCCTTTACCTCACAGGTGCCCAAACCTGACCCCTTGGGAGGGCGCGCCCCTTAAAAATAAGGCTTAGGCCCTTATTGCCCTAACGACCTCCTCCTTCAGCCCCATCCTCCTCGGCGTGAATATCCTTGAGTCCATGAGCTCCGGCTCCCTCCTTATTATGGGCTTGAAGGCCATCTTAGCCAGCACGTCCTTCTCGATGTCAATGCCCGGGGCCACCTCCTTCAGCTCAAGGCCGTCAGGCGTCAGCCCGAAGACCGCCCTCTCGGTCACGTAGAGCACGTCCTTGCCCTGCTCAAGCATCACCTTGGTTGAGCAGCCCACCTTGTCGACCTTCTCCACGAACTTAATTATGTCGCCGTCCGAGACTATCTTCAGCTTGCCGTCGACAACCTCGTACTTGGCGCCCTTGCCGGCCGTGAAGAGGCCCGCGTAGTATATGTCGGGGGCCCCTGACGCTATGGCTGGGAAGCCGCCGGGGCCCGGTATCTTAGACTCCGTGAAGAAGGAGTTGACGTTCCCGTGCCTGTCTATCTGCATGAAGCCCAGGGAGGCTGCGTCTATCACGCCGCCCTCGTACATGGTGAACTGGTCGGGCACCGAGAGTATTGCGAAGGCCCCTATCGAGACTCCGAAGTCAGGGCCGTAGAGGGGCCTGCCTCCCCAGGTGCCGGACTCCACCGTAAGCACTACGGCGTCCTGCACCCCCTCCTCCATCACCACGTCGCCAACCATAGCCGGTATGCCTACCCCTAGGTTAACGACTATGGGCCTGCCGTACCTCTGGACGAGCCTCACCAGCTCAAGCGCCACCCTCCTCGCGACGACCCTCCTCTCGTCAAGGCGAGTCTCAGTAGGCAGCGGCTCGACGCTGACGGCCGGCACCACCCTGCCCGCAACCACTGGGTCATAGTCAAAGCTGTGGGACTGCCAGTGGTAGTCCCTCGGCGCGACGACCACGTAGTCGACCAGGGGCCCCGGCACCACCACGCTCTTCGGGTTTATGGAGCCGAACTTGGCGACCCTGAGCACCTGGGCTATGACAGTCCCCTTGATTGGCATTGACTTTGTGGCCTGGGCTATGTTGAGCACCGTGCCGTAGGCCACCTCGTCCTCAAGTGACAGGTTGCCCATCTCGTCGGCCGTGCTGCCCCTTATGAGGGCAAATTTAGGCTTAGGGGCCATGTAAAGCAGGTACTCCCTGCCATCTATGTTCAGCAGCTGCACCTTGACTGTCCTCCTCTCCTTGGCCGTCTCGTTAAGGGCCGTCCCGTCAAACCTTGGGTCAGCAGTCGTGTTGAGCCCAACCCTCGTGAGCACGCCAGGCCTGCCAGCCCCCACCTCCCTGAACCAGTACGCCAGTATGCCGATGCTCCAGGCGTAGGCCTCAAACCACTCCTCCTTTATCATCTTCTGCAGGGTCTCGCTCCAGCCATAGAAGGCGACGAGCATCCCCTTTATGAAGTCCCTGTCACCCCTCTGGTACATCATCTGAGCTATCCTGTCAAGCCCCCTGCCCGGGGTGCCGGGGAAGGTGTCACTTACTATGAAGAGGTTCTTCGGGTGTCCAGTCTTAAGGTAGAGCTTATAGAGCCTCTCCATGAGGTAGTCAGGGGACGTTATCTCGTTGAAGCCTGAGATCGCGACGACGTCACCGTCCTTTATCTGCGAGAGGACAAAGTCTGGGTCAGTGACCACCTTCCTCCTGGCTATGGTCTGCAACACGTCATCACTCATGTTAAGTTACCCCCTAACCTGTGCTTCAATTAGTTTAGAAGTATGTAGAGACTTTAATATTTACTGTGAGCCCTTAAACTGGGAGCAGTCTTGCTGAAGGCTGTGGTGACTGACGTCGACGGCACCCTCACGGTGAGGAGGGGGGACCTCAGGATCAGCCTCAACGCCGTGAGGGGCATAAGGCTCCTTGAGTCCAGGGGCGTCCGGGTGCTCCTGGTCTCGGGCAACAGCCTACCTGTAACCGCTGGCCTCGGCGTCTACCTCGGCTCCACCGGGCCTGTCGTCGCGGAGAACGGCTGCGTGATAATGTACAGGGGCTCGGTGACGCACGTCTGCAGCGGGAGGCCACCCGAGGAGCTCATAAGGAGGCTCCAGGGCCTTGGGCTCAGGCCGAGCTGGCAGAACGACTTCAGATACCACGACGTGGCCTTCTACGTGCCCAGGGGCCTTGGGACTGAGGACGTCAAGGCCCTGGTGGCGGAGGCCAGCGACGTTGCGAAGGGCTACGGCTTCAATGTGCTCTGGAGCGGCTACGCCCTCCACGTCAACCCTGGAAGCGGCAAGGGGGCCGGCAGCCTGAGGGCCCTTGAGCTCATAGGCGTCAGCGCCTCAGAGGCGGCAGCCATAGGTGACGGCGAGAACGACATAGACATGCTCAGGGCCTTCCAGCTGAGCGGCTGCCCCGGCGACGCCGCAGAGAGCGTTAAGGTTATAGTGAAATACGTGGCCAGTGGCAAGGGGGGCACGGGGTTCCTCGAGTTCGCTGAGTGGCTCCTCAAGGAACAAGCTAACCCTTAGCAGCGCCAGGTCTCTGCGTTAGGAGCGCCTTAATTATAACTAGGGCTACAGCCGCTGAGAGGCCCACGAGGCCAGCCACGGCAAGACCTGCCAAGGCATCCATGAAGGCCCACGCAGCCACGTAGGATAGGTAGAAGGTCGCGGAGGCAGCTGACGGCCTCGGCCTCCTGCCCCTGAGCGCTACGTATAGATAGTAAAAGGTTATAGAGACGATGAACCAGCCAACGAAGTTGAGCAGTGGCACGCCGTAGTACTGGCCTGGCGACTGCCATACCCAGAGGCGCGCCCTGCCCGACAGCATGGGGTCGAAGGCCAGATCCATGGAGACCATGCCCAGGGCTGCCAGTGGATAGCTGCCGAGGGCGCAGAGTGAGTAGAAGCCGAGGGAGGCCCACAGCAGAGGTATGAAGAGCGGCACGCCGAGCAGCTGAGGGCCGAGGCCGCTTTGGGTGTAATAGTACTTGCCGAAGGGGATACCATAGTGAACCCCCAGGAACTCGAAGGTATATGACACTGCGTAGGCCGTTGCAAGGAGGAGGCCCGTGTCCCTTGCCCTGAGCTCAGAGTAGGATGTCAGCAGGTAAAATGCAATGAATGGTATCACGGACGAGTATGCTCCAACTATGAAGTTGGCCGGGAACGGCAGGTTAAGGTATGAGAGGACCATGGCTGGCGGATAAGCTAGTGAGAGGCCCCAAGCTACCCTCCTTAGTCTGTCCAAGCCTCACACGCGGCCCTCTGATTCCAGAAAAACAATAAGTTAAAGCTTTAGCTGGGCGCCCAGCTTGAGCCCCTCTTCGAAGGCCGCCAAGTTCTTGTCAGCCATAGGGAGCTCCTGGACCTTGGCCCTGACCCTCTCAGCGTCAACGAAGCCGTCGAGCAGTCCAGTCCCAAGCAGCGCCCCCAGGAGAGCCATGTTCTCAACAACGTAGTTGCCCACCTTCTCTGCCACCTCCCTGGCCGGCACCACGGCGTACCTTATGCCAGCCCTCCTGAGGGCGTCCTCTATCTGCTGCCTCTTTATCGGCTTAAGCCCTGGCGTCGGGGGCGTCATGAGCACGTCTGAGGTCAGCAGTAGCCCTCCCTGCCTAAGGTATGGGGTGCCCCTGGCGGCCTCTATCATCTCAAACGAGAGCACCACGTCGGCCTCACCCCTCGGAACCAGGGGCGAGTAGACGTCTCCCAGCCTCACGTGGACCTCTACAGCCCCTCCCCTCTGGCTGAGCCCGTGGGTCTCAGCTACTATTGCCTTGCAGCCCCCCTCTATGGCGGCCTCGCCGAGGACCCTGGCCGCAGTTATGAGCCCCTGGCCGCCGACGCCAACCATAACTATGTTGAGCCTCCTTCCTCTATTCACATCCATACCTCGCCCCACCCCTTCCCCTCCTGGACCACCTTAACTATGGCCTTGTATGGGCATATCTCGGCGCAGACGCCGCAGCCCGTGCAGAGGCTCGGGTCTATCCAGGCCTTCTTGTCGTCCTTCACTAATATGGCAGGACAGGAGAAGGCGTTGTAGCATATGCCGCAGGCCGTGCACTTGTCCTCAACTACCTGGTAGAGCGGCACCTGTATCTTTTGCTTCCTCGCCTTCCTGACGGCTTCTAGTGCGCAGGCCCTCCTTGCTACAGCTACGGCCGGCCTCCTCTCGCTCACGACGTAGTCTATGGCGTCAGCGAGGGCGTTGGTTGCCCCCTCTATGTCGAACGGGTCAAAGGTGACTACCTTCTCGACGCCCACGCCCCTGGCTATGGCCTCTATGCTTATGACTGGGGCCTCGTCGCCCATTGCCGTGACCCCTGAGCCTGGGTCTGGCTGCTCGCCCGTCATAGCCGTTGTCCTGTTGTCGAGCACCAGGAGAAGCATTGGCGCCCTGTTGTAGACAGCGTTTACGAGGCCTGGTATGCCCGCGTGGAAGAACGTCGAGTCCCCTATTATCGCTATGGGCACCTGCTCCCTGGCAGCGCGGGCGAGGCCGTTGGCGGTCCCAATGCTGCCTCCCATCTCAATTATTATGTCCTGCTCCCTGAAGGGCTCGTAGAGGCCCAGGCTGTAGCAGCCTATGTCGCCGCTGTATATTGCCTTGACGCGCCTTCTGTTGACCGCCCTCCTGAGGGCGTAGAAGGTCGCCCTGTGCGGGCACCCCGGGCAGAAGGTGGGGGGCCTCGGGGGCACCTGGAGGTCAACGTTGTAGAGCTTCGACTCCTCGTAGGGGATACCCAGGAACCGCCTCACGGCCCTCCTCACGCGGTCAAGCGTCAGCTCCCCCACAAGGCCCACCAGGTCCTTGCCGTGGACCTCAAGCTGGAGCCTCTCCTCTGCCAGGGCCTGCTTGAGCTGGCCCTCCACGACGGGCTCGAGCTCCTCAACCACGAGGACCCTCCTGACGCCGCTCAGGGCGTCAAGCATAAAGCCCTTGGGGAAGGGGAGGGGCGCTGAAAGCTTCACCAGCTTAGCCTTTACGTCGCCCACCTCAGAGAGGACCTCCTTAACGTGCGAGTAGGCTATGCCGTCAGAAACTATTGCAACATCGCCGTCTCCCTCGACCCTGTTGAACTGCCCGAGGCCGTTGAAGGTCTTCCTTATGTCCTCCCACTTGGAGACCAGCTTCTCCCTCTGCTCCCTGGCAACCCCTGGCACCAGGGTTAGGCCCCTGGCCCTCTCGAACTTGCCCCCAGTCCTTGGCGGCCTCATGGAGCCAAGCACCACCGGCCCCCTGGCGTGCGACACCCTGGTTGTGCTGACCATAATGAATGGGTGGGAGAACTTCTCGCTGAGGTCCAGGCCCAGCACCGTGAGGTCCTTCGCCTCCTGCGGGTCGCTCGGGGTGAGCACGGGCACGTATGATATGAGGCCGTAGTACCTGTCGTCCTGCTCGTTCTGGCTGCTCCACATGCTCGGGTCGTTGGCTACGAACACCAGCATGCCGCCCCTGACCCCCGTGTAAGCTATGCTCATCAGGGCATCTGCTGCAACGTTAAGGCCGACGTGCTTCATCGTGGCCATGCTCCTGGCCCCAGCTAAGGAGGCGCCGTAGGCGGCCTCGACCGCCACCTTCTCGTTGGAGCTCCACTCGACGTAGATGCCGACCTCCTTGGCAACGTCTGCCAATGTCTCTATGACCTCAGTCGACGGCGTGCCCGGGTAGCCCGCGGCGAAGCCTCCGCCTGCCTCAAGGAACCCGCGGGCCACCGCCTCGTTGCCCATCAGCAAGGCCGTGCTCCCAGCTCTACCCAGCACGCGATACAATAGCGGGTCCCAGCAACTAATGTCAGAGGGAATTAAATTAGATGCGTACAGGCGAAATAGTTCTCTGTCCTACCTATTTAACAGCAAGGATACTTACCCGGGCAGAACATCTGACTAAAAGGGCTGAGGGCCTCCTAGCCCAGGGGCAAGGAGGAGTGTACCACTACGACGAGTGTGATGAGTTCAGGGAGTCCATGGAGAGGCTGTTTAAGGAGGTGCTTAGCCAAATAAAGCAGATGAGGTACGACTTCCTGGAGAGGGCGGTAGACATAGACTTGGTGAAGAGCATATACCTTGACAGGCCCCACGAGGTCGTGGTCATACCTGAGGCCGAGAGGCGGGGCAGGAGGGCAGAGGTCGCGATATACATAGACCCAATGTCAGTCGCAGTCAGCGGCGAGAGGGGCGAGTGCAGGTACAACAGGGTGGCCGACCACAACAGGGTGAGCTACTACAACGGCCTCCTTGAGTACATAGAGGCGCTCTCCGAGAGGAGGGGGCTCCAGGCAAGGGCAGTTGGGAGGAGGACGAGGTCTGTGACCTCAATAGCTGTTGAGCAGATGAACTAGCGGGGCCCGCAGTCCTTATAGCTTCCTGGGCCAGCTGTCGCTGGGACCCCCTTGACGTTCTCGATAGTGGCGGCCGACCCTGAGAGGGGTGACGTGGGCGTAGCTGTGGCCTCCAAGTTCATAGCCGTGGGGGCCCCGTGCCGCTGGGCCCGACGGCCGCCCATGAGCCCGCGCCGATAGCCCGTGGGGCGTGGGCGAGGTGGAAGTCCCTGGGCGCGACGAGCGATTATAAGCTGATGAGGATGAGCGCCTAGGGACAAACGGCACTGTCTACAGGTTCCTAGTGAGGCAGGCAGGCCTACAGGCCTGACCCGTTATGCGCAGGCCTTTTGTCGGTCAGCCCTTGGCCAGCAGCGACTCCAGGTATTCCTTCAGGGCGACCGCGTTGTTGTATGGCGACCTGGCCGCGTAGAGGAGGGTTATGGTCCTCCCGGACCTCAGCACCTCAAGCAGCTGGTCGACGGCCCTGTTCCCCCTCAGCTCCTCGAAGTACCTACTCTTGAACTCGTCCCACCTAGAGGGGTCGTGGTTGAACCACCTCCTCAGCTCGTCGCTTGGCGCCGCGTCCCTCAGCCACAGGTCAACCTTAGCGCTCTCCCTGCTTAGGCCCCTGGGCCAGAGCCTGTCAACTAGGACCCTCAAACCGTCGTCCTCCGATGGGGGCTCGTAGACGCGCTTGACCTTTATCAACTGAAAGCCATCAAGTTGAGTTGAGGCGAGGACCTTTATATGCCGGTCTCCATACGCCAGCCCTTTCAGCCATTGGGGAAGAGCCGTCGTCGTTTTGCCGTGAAACCAAATGTCCTCAGCATGGGGCCTAGGGACGCCTAACACAGCGCATTAATTCTTGTGATAGCATCGCCTAACAGGAGGTCCCCTAGTAATAGATGAGCTCATCCCGCCTAGGCCCCTTGGCTTAACTGGAAGTGTGAACAGGTAGTCCCTGTCTGACTTTATCAGAGCGAAGCCCTAGGCGCCGGCCACGGGTAGCGGACCAGCATGAGCGCTGCAAGCATGAAGGCCAGGTGCACCCTCATGAACTCGGCAAAGCTCGGCTCCACAGCACGTCATGAGCAGGCACTAGAGGCTGCAGGAAAGGCGCCCGCCGCCAGCACGAGGCCAACCGTGGGGGTCTAGGAAGGCAAGGGCGTTGCCTGACATTAGCCTTTATGACAAACTTAAGTGGCCTGAGGAGGCTGGGCACTCCTCATCATCCTCGCCACCACGCTCTCTATGGGCTCCTCCTCGTTTGCCATTTTCCTAAGGTCGTCGAAGGTTCCCTGCCATATGAGCCTCCCATTTGAGATCATAAGTATGTGATCCGTGAGCCTGCCGGCGACGCTCATTATGTGGGTTGACACAAGGAACGTGGAGCTCATCTTGGAGAGCAGCGCTATAACCTCCTCCTGGGTCGGTATGTCAAGGTAGTTGAGGGGCTCGTCGAGCAGCACCACCTTAGGCTCATGTATTATTGCGAGGGCCAGGGCGAGCTTCTGCGCGTTACCCCTTGAGAGCGCCGAGACCCTGTAGTTCTCATACTTCCTGAGGCCCAGGAGGTCCATCATCTTCTCGGCCCTGTCCCTGGGGTCGTCGAGGCCCCTCAGGGCGGCTATGTACTCCAGGTTCTCCCTCACCGTTAGTGCAAGGTAAGGGGTCGCGTCCTCAGGCAGGTAGCCGAGGTAACTCTTAACCTCGTAGTCCTCTGCGGGGTCCCTGCCAAGTATCCTTACAGTACCACCGTCAGGCTTCATCAAGCCAGCTAAGAGCCTCAGCGTTGTGGTCTTCCCAGCGCCGTTGGGGCCCAGGAGCGCGTACCTGCCGCCCTCGGGCACGTCAAAGGAAAGGCCCCTCAGGGCGGGCGACGTGCCGTAGAACTTGACGACGCTGTTGACCTCTATAGCGTTGGCCAAGCACAGTCCCTTCTCAAGACGGTACCTATATTGTTTATAAGCCTTTAACTCTTAACGTAGTCTAAACTGCCTGGTGCCGCATTTGCCCACAGCTAAGCTCATACTGTTCGTAATAAAGACAAGGCTGAGCAGACCCCTCCTGATGTTCACTCTCTTCATAGTGGCCTATGGGCTAGCCAGCGGCGCCTTCCTCTACACTCACCATGTGGCGCTGCCAGCCAGCGAGGTCAGGAGTGAGAGGGCTATGGCTGTCATATACTCTGCCATAGTAGTCTTCCTGAGCTCATTTATGGGAGGCATCACCGTCCTTAAGTCAGACAGGGACTACCTCTTCACGCTACCCATAAGTAGGCTTGAGCTCGCCTCCTCCCTCTACGTGGGCCAGCTCACGCTGAGCGGCCTCCTAGTTGTTGCGTGGCTCGGCTGGTACCTGCCCTTCATAGAGGTGCCCCTAGCTTACGCGGTCCCAGACCTAGTGCTCTTCGTCCTTCTGATAACGTCGCTCTCAGCGTCTATAGCTGAGCTACCCATGAGGCAGAGGTCCCTGGCCGCCCTGGCGGTCGCAGCCTGGAGCGCCTCAGGCATATGGAACCCCGTTAGCCCCTCGGGCTTCCTCCACGGCTACTACCTGCCGGGCACCCTCACCCTTGCAGCCCTATCGCTGGGCCTCACCGCCTACGTCACGAGGAGGCTCGGCAACGCCCCGCTCCTCCTTGGCGGCGGCCCTTCGACAACGCCTACCTCAAGGCCCGAGGGCGGGGGCCTGCTGTCCTTCTCGGGCGTCAGGGGGCTCAGCGCGGTCAGGAGGATGAAGCTAAACACAATAATATTGGCCGGCAGGGTCGGCGGCTTTGGGGCCGCGGGCTCAAGGTACGTGAGCAGGAGGATGACTGTGAGGAGCTTCGTGGGCTACCTCACAATAGTGGCCGCCGCCCTACTGGCCATCTCGATAGCCCTCCAGGTCGAGGGGCTGCTGCCTGCTAACTATCAGCTTCAGCTTAGGGCGTCTAACAGCGGAGCGTTGGGGGCGCTGCCGTTCTTCCTGGTTTACCTGCCGGCCCTTGTTCTTGAGACTCTGTTGATGGGCGTCAGCTCCATGGACGTCATAAACGAGAGGCCCTGGCTCTCCTTCACTTCAGTCAGCCCAGGGGCCTACCTCAGGGCGAGCGCCGTGAGCTGGGCCGTGGTGGCGCTGCTCTCAGCGCTGCCCTTCTCAGCCGCCTACGCAACCATGTACCTTCTGCTCGGCATGAGACTGGCCCTTAACATAGTTCCCCAGCTTCTGCTCAGCGCGCCTTCCTTCGCTGTGCTCTCCTACTTCGCCTCGGCCTACGTAGTGATGGCCCCTCAGCTGAGGTTTGAGGGCTTTACGTCAGGCCAGGCCAACCTGAGGGGCCTCGTGCTCTCGCTAATGATTATGGTGTTGATATTCCTGCTTCTGGTCTCCATGTACTCACTTGCCTTCAGCCTCTACGCGGCGGCGGCCTCCCTCATAGCAACGGTGCCGCTAATTTCGTTCAGCGGCCCGTGGGGCTCAGCCTCGAGGCGGCTAGTTGAGAAGGGCTACGTGTGAAGGCCGGCCACGCCAGCGATTTAAGGCTCCGCCTGGGCCCCGTCAGCCTGCTGGGCACCCTTAGCGGGCAGGCCCTCGGCGGCGCCGGCTGCAACGATTACCTTACCCTTGGACTTAAGGTACTCCATTATCTTATCGTGGAGGTAAGCTATGATCTTCTGCCTGTCCTCCATGAGTATCACGTCGCTGTACTCCTTCACGAAGACGTTGTGAGCGAACGGCGACGGGTAGGGCAGCGGGCCCCTGACCCAGACCTTTATGTCGCCAGACTCTATCAAGCTGAGAACCCTCTGGGCGGCCCGGAGGTCCATGTAGTCCTCAAGTATCTCCCTGTACGTCTCCCTTACGACAGGGCTCTGCGGCATCTCCTCCATCATCACCTCGAGCAGCTTCTGGGCGCTGAGCTGCATCCTCTCAGGGCTCCTCTCGTAGCCCCTGTACCTCCTCAGTATCATGAAGCTCCTCTGGGCGACGTGCCTGAACCTCCTCCTCATCATCTCAGTCCTTGAGACGGCCCTCTCAAGGATTGACCTTATGTTTGAGCTCGTGACGGACCTCAGCAGGTGATTTACGAGGTCCTCGTCAGGCTGCCTGCCCTCGTAGGTGAGCATGAATGCGTTATCCGTCACCGAGACCTTGACGGGCACGTTGAGGTGGTCTGAGAGGACAGCGCCGTAGGCCCTTGATAGGGCGTCGTTCGTCCTCCTGCCAAAGAGCGCGTGGAACGTTATGTTCCAGCTGCCGTCGTCGCCCTGGAAGTACTCTATGAGCACGTTCCTCCTGCCCGGCACCACGCCCGTGTAGGCCAGCTGCTCCCACGTGTACTGTATGATCTCCTCGGCCGCGTGGGGCTCAAGCCTGTACTCCTGCGTCAGGACCCTCCTCGCCTCGTCTATCATGCCCTGCCCTATGAGCTGCCCTATCCTCTCCCTGAACTCTCCAACCAGGAGGGCGCTGTCAAAGGCCAGGGGCAGCATCTCGCTGAACCAGCTCGGCACTGTGGGCCTCTCGTGCTCAGCAGGCTCCACGAAGACCTTCATGCCATCGGCCTTGAGGAACCTGTAGGTCTTGCCGCCAAGCACAAATATGTCGCCAGGCTCCAGTATTTCAACGAACTCCTCCTCGAGGTTCCCTATGCTCCTGCCCCTTGACATCACCTTTATCTTGGCCTCGTCCGGTATGGTGCCCGCGTTGAGCTGGTATATCATCCTGGCGCTCCTCTTTCTGCCGAACTCGCCCAGCTCCTCGTCAAGCCTTATCTTCGAGTAGACCCTCTCGTCCTCAAGTGGTGAGCCGCCGAGGAAGTGTAGCACGTTCATGTAGTCCTCCCAGCTGAGGTCGTGGAACGGGTAGGCCCTCCTGATGACCTTGTAGGCCTCATCTATCCTCCAGACCCTCTCTATTGACATCCCTATTACGTGCTGCGCCAGGACGTCGAGCGGGTTCCTGGGTATCCTGACGTTGTCTATCTTCCTCTCCATGGCGGCCTTTGCGAGCACCGTTGACTCCACAAGGTCGTCCCTATTGACCGCTACCATGATACCTCTGCTCACCTGTGTCACATGGTGCCCTGCCCTGCCGACCCTCTGCAGGAGCCTACTGACGCTCTTCGGGCTGCTCAGGAGGACCACGAGGTCTATGTAGCCTATGTCTATGCCGAGCTCAAGGCTCGTGCTCGAGACGACTACCTTGAGCTCCCCCCTCTTAAGCCTCTCCTCAACGTTAAGCCTTACCTCCCTCGAGAGGCTGCTGTGGTGCGCCTCCACCTCGTCCATGTCGACGTAGCCCTTGGACTTCATGATCTTCTTCAGCTTGAAGACCACCCTCTCCGTGGCGCTCCTGGTGTTGGTGAAGACGAGCGTTGTCCTCGCGGCCCTCGTGAGCTCAGCGACCGTGTTATATATCTCCTCGTTTATTTTGTCTGGGTCGCCGTGTATCAGGTCGACCTTGGGCGTCACAACCCTTATATCGAAGGGCTTCGCGAACCTCGCATCAACAATCTCAACGGGCCTCGGGGTTCCGTCGTCGTTAAACCCTCCAAGGAAGAGGGCGACCTCCTCGAGCGGCGATATCGTTGCTGAGAGCCCTATCCTCTGCAGCCCCCTGCCCCCGTGCTCCTTGATGAGCTCCTCGAGCCTCTCAAGGGTAAGCACCAGGTGGGAGCCCCTCTTGTTTGACGCCATCTCGTGGATCTCGTCAACTATGACCCACCTGGCCGTCGCTAGCCTCTCCCTGAACTTGGGCGCCACGAGGCTTATCGCGAGGCTCTCGGGCGTCGTTATAAGTATGTGCGGGGGCCTCCTGAGCATCCTGGCCTTCTCGTTGGCGGGCGTGTCGCTCGTCCTTGTGCCGACCCTGACCTCAGGCGGCTGGAGGCCCATCTGCTTGGCCTTCTCCTGGATCTCAGCGAGGGGCTGCACAAGGTTCCTGTACATGTCGTTATCGAGGGCCCTCAGGGGGCTGACGTAAATCGCGTATATCTTGTCCTCGAGCTCCCCCCTCTCGCCCATGGAGAGGAGGTCATCAAGTATTGCTAGGAAGGCCGCGAGGGTCTTCCCAGTTCCTGTGGGGCTTGATATGAGGACGTTCCTCCCCTGCTTTATGAGGGGTATCGCCCCTCTCTGGGGGTCCGTGAAGGAGCTGTACTTCTCCTTAAACCAGGCCGACACGTATGGCCTCAGCATCGAGAGTATAGCCTCGTCGTCCAGTTCTGCCGTCACCCTCACGGCCCTGGAGCCGGCCTAAGGCCCGTAGGCTAGCCTAGTAGGCGCAGGGGGTTATAGGGGACTGTCCTTACGACCTGCCACAAAAAAGCTATTACGTGGCGTGTTTACCCGTGGCGTAACTTCTCCTTACTTTTAACCTAGTTCCGCCACGGGCACCCCTCTTAAGGGATCATACACCGTCATCCTTAAGTCATTGGGGCTGGTCGAGGGAAACGCCGCTACCCTCCCATCTACTTTTATCACTCCCACCCTCGTGAGCGGCGCCCGTCATCAGGTGGGGGTCACCAATGAAAGCTGTCTCGGTAATACTATATAAAAGTAACTTGTCAAAACGATATTTAGAAGTAATTAAAAATAACTAGTAGTTACGTAGAAGCGTTACAGCCTCCCTAAGGCGTCTGCTGCGGGTAAGCAGCCCTCCTTATTATTTCGTAGAGCTTCTCTGGGTTCTTAGTGTAGAGCCTGAGCTTTGAAATAGTCCTCCTGCCATGTCTGCTGAGCTCAACGAACCTCCTCTCCTTGTTAAGGGTGACCTCTATGTCGGGCGGCAGGGGGAAGCGTATGCCCTTGGTCGTCATGAGCCCCTTGATCACTATGCCCTTGTCAGTGACTATGTAGGAGGTGGGCATATTGAGGGCTGGCAGCTTCTTCACCCTGCCGAGGGCCCACATAGTGATGCCCTGGTTTATCACGAAGTAGCCTTCAAAGTAGATAAGGAATGCCAGGAACAGCAACAGCCTCATGTAGCTAACGCTCACGTCCTTCATGGGTGAGTCGAAGAGCCTGAGGGACAGGAAGTTGGCGAAGTCAGGCACGTATCTCCAAAATGCGAAGAAGTACGCGAGCCCCACTAGCACGCCCAGAGTAGTGTAGAGGGAGAACTTGGTCTGCTCCTGTAGATCCATGTATATGAGAGTATCCTTGGTCTGTATGGCCCTCGCGTTGTCCTCATGGAAGAGCTTCTTGCCGCTCAGCACCTCAGCCACATATGATGACTTCTCGCCGAGGCCGCTGCTCATGAGCACGCTCTGGACTACCATGCTTATTGCTATGAAGACGAATATGAGGAGGAAGAGGTATATGTTGACCCCTATGACTGCCGCCAGGGCGCTGTATATGAGTATATAGAGCTGGTTCAGGGCTATCATCCTGCTGAGCTTCTCCATGTAAGCCATGTCAGCGGCTCCTCCAAGCTTCCAGCTAAGGGTCTTAAGGGAGGGATTAAAGGTCTATAGCTTTTAATTGTGGACAAGGGAGGGCTAAACCTTTTTCACATCAACGAAGACCTTCTATATTCGTCTGCAAAAGGTCTCAAGGGTGACCCCTCACTCGATGGGGTAACCGCCACAAGGGCAAGGGGGCCGTAGATGGAAGCCCCGCGCCGTTGGGCTCGAAGAGGTCCCATGAGGTGCGGGTAGAGCTGGTGATCCGTGCGGAGGCGCATCCCCGCTGGCGGTGCCGCAAACGATTTCAGTTATCATCAGGTACCGCTAGCGGGGGGAGCGCTTGCAGGTAAGGGCAGCTCTGGCACTCATAGGCGACGACCTTGAGCTGCGAAGGGACGTGTGCGTAACTGCAGACGAGCAGGGCGTCGTGGAGTCAATAGAGTCCTGGGGGAGCTGCGGTGAGGGCTCCCTTGGGGGCAGCTGGGCCGCCCTGCTGCCGCAGCCAGCCAATGCGCACGTGCACAGCGCCGACGGCAATTTCCCCGAGTTTGGGGTCGACCTAGGGCTTCACGACCTCGTGGCTCCCCCTGAAGGCCTGAAGTACAGGCTCCTCAGCTCCCTGAGTTCAACTAGAACAGCTGCAGCGATACGGAGGACCTACAGGGCCGCCTACGCCCTCGGCGTCGGCCTGCTCGTTGACTTCAGGGAGGGAGGGGGGACGGGCTGTCTGGCGGCGCAGCTGGCCAAGGCCTCGCTGCAGGGTGACATTGAAGTCATAGTGCTGGGCACCCCCGGCCCCACCTACCCCATGTGGTGCCAGGGCCTCGGGCTCTCCAGCCCCCTTGACTACCCGCCAGGCCTCCTCAGCGCGCTGACCAGCCAGACCCCGCTCTCCTTCACACACGTGGCGGAGGACCCGAGGAACAGGGACGAGGGCGACCTGGAGGTGGCCCTTAGGTCGGGCTTCAGGGCGTTCGTCCACGGGACCTACCTCTCAACTGACGATCTGAGCGCCGTGAGGGATCACGGCGTCCCCCTCATACTGTGCCCGAGGAGCAACATGTGGCACGGCCTGAGGCCGCCGCCCGTGGCCGACGCAGTGAGGCTTGGGCTGACCCTAGGCCTGGGCAGCGACAACGCTGCATGGAACCTGCCCGACCCGTGGGCTGAGACGGAGGTGGCCCTCCTGGTCGCCAGGTCCCAGGGGGCCAGGGGGGAGGACCTCGCTAAGGAGATCCTCAGGGCCCTCATGGTGGGAGGCTACCTGGCCGCGGGCGCTCAGCCAAGGATCATAGCTGAGGGCAGGAAGCTCCACGGCGTGCTTGTCAACGCGGAGTCGACAGGCATATTGTCTGCTCTAGGTGTTTACACGGCTATAGCAAAAAGGGCTGGCAGGGGCCTGGCCCTTAGAGTTGACGGCAACAGGTTAGAGGCCGCTGGACTTGCCTAGGCCCGCATCTATCAGTCTCTTCAGGTTTACAGTGTCCAGGACGTTACCAGTTATCTTAAGCTGGCCGCCGAGGAAGGCCTTCATAGCGTCCAGCTGGCCGCTCATTATCTTCTCAAAGACCTCCTGGCTTGCGCTCAGCGTCGCTATCGGGCTTGGGTGCCTGCCCTCCACCACCTTCATGCTGCCGTTCTTTATCTCAATGTAGAAGTCGCCAAGCCCTGACACTGAGAACTGGTACACCTTGTCCCAGCTCTTGATCTCAGGGACCTGCTCAGTAGCCCTTGAGAAGAGCTGCTGAAGCAGACCCTTCACGTCATCCATGGTTACCATGCGCTCACCCACCCACCAGGAGGCCTCCATTACAAGGTATTATGCCTAAGAGGCGAGGCGTTAACTATGGGGCTAAGTTAACATGTTTTTAAACCACTTAATGAGGACAATTTTAAAGGGCTTGAGCAGAAAAGGTATAGGACGCGCCAAGCCTTAACATGTAAGTCCTTCCATAGCACTGGCCTGGGCGGTGAGCGCGTCTGAGGAACGTGGCTGTAGTTGGTTACGGGCACTCCAAGTTTGGGGTTAGGAATGACGTTAACATGGCAGAGCTCGCATATGAAGCCATCAAGGAGGCCCTTGAGACGGCCAACCTAGAGCCTAAGGACATAGAGCACGTGACCGTGGCGAACGCAGGTGGCTGGAGCAGCGAGCCCCTGCCCGCCGTAGTGGTGGCTGAGTACGCCGGCCTGACAGACAAGCCCCTTCACAGGGTTGAGGCGGCCTGCGCCTCCGGCAGCTCAGCCGTGGCCACGGCCTACATGGCGGTTGCCTCAGGGCAAGCTGATATAGCTATGGCTGTGGGCCTCGAGAAGATGAACGAGAGCCCCACGCCCACGGTGGTTGAGTTCATAGGCAGGGCCGGCAACTACTTCTGGGAGTTCCAGAACTTCGGCCTCACGTTCCCAGGCTACTACGCCCTCTACGCCACTGCCTACATGTCAAGGTATGGTGCAACTGAGGAGGACATGTGCCAGGTCGCCATAAAGAACCACTACTACGCCAGCATGAACCCGAGGGCCCAATTCCCGAGGAGGATAGACATGGAGACCTGCATGAAGAGCCGCTACATAGCCTGGCCGCTCAAACTCTACGACTCCTCCCCGATAACTGACGGCGCCGCCGCGGTCGTGCTGGCCAGCGAGGAGGTGGCTAAGAAGCTGACGGACTCGCCCGTCTGGATACACGCGATAGGCTCCTCCTCCGGCACGGCTAACCTATCCAAGAGGGACGACTTCACGGGGCTGAGGGCAGCGCAGCTGGCGGCCCAGATGGCGTACAAGAGGGCAGGCCTTGAGGCTGAGAACGCCGCGAGGTACTTTGACGCGGCGGAGGTGCACGACTGCTTCACCATAGCTGAGATAATGGCCTACGAGGACCTCGGCTTCGCCAAGAGGGGCGAGGGCTACAAGCTTGTCAAGGAGGGTCAGACGTACATAGGGGGACTGATACCAGTCAACCTGAGCGGCGGCCTGAAGGCGAAGGGCCACCCGATAGGGGCGACAGGCGTAAGCATGGTAGTTGAGCTGACCAAGCAGCTCCTCCACAAGGTCGAGCCGGGAAGGCAGGCGCCCATCAAGAAGGGGATGGCGATAGCGCACAACGTCGGCGGCACAGGCCACTACGCCTACGTCACGATACTTGGCCTTGAGAAGCCGAGGGGGAGGTGATAAGGATGAGCTCAAGGACTCAGAGGGATGAGGCTGACCTCTACCTCAAGCAACTGGAGCAGTTTGCCGACGCAATGAAGGGGAGCGTCGGCGTCCCAGTAATAGTGGACCCGAAGACCAACGTGGCCACCTGGTTCGACCAGAGGGAGCTGAAGATAAGGTTCCTGATAAGCGTGGAAAAGACCAGGAAGTTCTTTGAGGGCCTCTCGGAGGGGAAGATATACGCCACCAGGTGTAAGCAGACCGGCGAGGTGTTCTTCCCGCCCCAGGTGGACTGCCCTGGAGTCAAGGACGGCGAGGTCGAGTGGGTGGAGCTGCCAAGGGAAGGGGAGCTGGTGACCTACACTATAATATACACCAAGCCCTACAGTTTTGGCCACTACAGCGACTACACGGTGGGCATAGCCAAGCTGAGCAACGGGGTCCAGGTGCTGGCCTGGGTCAGGGAGACGGACCCAAAGAAGCTGAGGGTTGGTATGAAGGTCAGGCTGGAGGTGGTGAGGAGGGAGCCCGAGGGCTACATGACATACGAGCTCGTGCCAGAGTAGTCCCTGAAAATTCTTGAAGGCCGCGCAGCGGCCTGAGGCCCGCCCGCTGCGCGGTAGCTTAACCTATGACCCTGTTGGCCGCTAGGAGGTATTTCACTGCGGCCGAGTAGCTGTACTCGCTGTAGAACTCCTCCTCAAAGGCAGGCCCAGACTCGTTGACCATCTGTCCCTGCTGGTTCACATATGAGATGCCTATCACCTTTAGCCCAAGGTAGTAGGCCCTGGCCGCAACTATGTAGCCGTGAATGGCTGCATTGCTGACGTTTGAGAGCATTGAAAACGTGGCCGGGGCGTCACTCACATTGCTCAGGTTCAGGTGCTCAACTATGTATATGGTCACGTTGGCAGCCTCCTCAGCTGCCGTGGGGCCTATGTAGACGCTCGGGAACCAGGGGCTATCCGATATGCCCCTCACTATGACCCACGGCACCCCGAGCCTTGAGTTAACGTAGGCGAAGCCCATGCCCTCATTTTCGCCCGCGTCTGTCTCATATAAAGCGTTCTGCTGAGCCATCCACGAAAGAGGCTCCGTCCACTGGTTTGCAGAGCCTATGACTCCCACGATTATCCTTGGCACCAGCTCTCCGCTTACGTTGAGGCCAGTAACGTTGGCCAAGGGCACCGGGCTCAGCGTGGACGCCGCCTGCCCTGCGAGCTCCACCAGCTGGGCCGAGGCTGCCAGGTACTCCACGTAGACATAGCTTAGGTCGATTCCATAGCCGTAGCCGTAGGAGGAGGCGTTGGAGTAGGACGGCATTGCCTCACCGAAGCCGGAGACCAGGTCCCCCCTGAGAGGCGTCACGTTGACCACCTCGACACCTCCGTAGGGCGTCTCGCTGTAGGCCATGGTCGAGTTAACTAGGGATGCCCTGTGGTAGTGTATGCTAGACTTATCAACAACGAAGGCACCTATTACAACATCGCCTGGGACTACGTACGGGTTTCTGCTACCAGCGGTGCCGGAGAGTATTGCGGCCCTCACGTTAAATAGCGTGTCCATAAGGGTGGTGGCCTCCACGGCAGCGTACTCCTTCTCGCCGCTCCTCACCAGGACCACGGGCGTGCCGCCTATGCTGCCCACGTAAAAGCTGTAGCCCGAGCAGTTGACTACTGCTGTGAGCTTCATGGACGCCAGCAGGGGCGCCATCTCCATAGCCATGGGTGTCACTACGCCAACCCTGGGGGTCATGAGGATCCTCTTGAGGGCCGAGGACGTCATAGGGGTGCCGTTGACGAAGGACGCCCTGACCGCTGGGCCAAGGCCTGAGTTAGCCGTGCCGTGGGCTGCCATTATCAAGCCACCAAGGGATAGGCCCACCAAAAAGGATACGACCACCGCCCCAACGAGACCTAGGAGCCTCAACTCAACCCCCAGCAGAAGATCTCCTTAGATTGCTTATAAATGTCCTTGAAGCTCTCTCCATAAGTTTTAACTTATCTAAGTTAAAATCATTGAAGGAGTTCTCTCAAGTTCTGTTAGCTCTCCCTTCAGGATCTGTAACTTGAATTTATTAGACGCGGTGCCCCTTACCTCGTGGAGGCTAATACCATGACACACCCAGGCGTTAACTACGGGGCTGTTGGCATCAGGGTGAGGCTTGGCAGGATACTGAGCGATGGCAAGGCCGTATTCTTTGCCTTCGATCACGGCATGGAGCACGGGCCTAAGGACTTTCCTGGTGACAGGATCTTCGCAAGAAATATAATACAGCAGGTGGTTGACGCTGGCGTCGACGCCATAATGATGCTGCCTGGCATGGCGAGGCTAACACATGACATCTGGGCAGACAAGGTTGGGCTCATAGTCAAGCTCACGAGCAAGACCGAGCTCAGGCCGGAGAGCTCGATTCACCTTCAGACGAGGCTTGGAACCGTTGAGGACGCGGTCGCCCTAGGGGCTGACGCCGTCGCCGCCACGGTTTATTGGGGGAGCGAGCACGAGTCGGAGATGATGGAGAACTGGCTGCTGATAAAGGAGGAGGCGGAGGCCTATGGCATGCCCGTCCTCCAGCTGGCCTATCCGAGGGGCTCGCACTTTAAGAACTGGTACGACCCTGAGGTCGTTATGTACGGCGTCAGAGCCGCCGTCGAGGTCGGCGCGGACCTCATAAAGACCTACTACACGGGCTCCAGGGAGACCTTCGCTAAGGTCGTTGAGATGGCCCAGGGCATACCAGTGCTCATGAGTGGCGGCGCCGTCAGGTCAAGGCCTGTTGAGTTCCTCGAGGACGTCAATAACGTGCTGGGGGCCGGCGGCAACGGGGTCGTAGTCGGCAGGAACGTGTTCCTGGCCAGCGACATAAAGAGCATGGCCAAGGCAGTGATAGCCGTGGTCCACGAGGGCCTGACGCCTGAGGAGGCGGCAAAGCGCTACAACCTGCCGTCCCAGGGCGCCCTGGCCAGCGGGAGGCCTGAGGAGACGGACTGAGACGAAGGTGGTGTCCTAGGACCATGGAGAAGGATCTTGACGTTGTAGCTGTAGGCCATGCCCTGGTCGACCTCAGGTTCACAGTTGACAGGTTCGCCTCACCGGACGAGGAGGCCGACATAGTTGAGCAGAGCACGGGCCCAGGAGGCTCCGCCATAAACGTGGCCATAGTCACCTCGAAGCTCGGCGGCAGGGCCGCAGTGATAACTAAGATAGGGCTTGACGAGTTTGGGAGGCAGATAGTTGAGGAGCTCGTGAGGAGCAAGATAGACATCTCAGGCCTCAAGGTGGGCTTCAGCTCAACGGGGTTCTCGGTCCTCATGATAGACAAGGAGGGCAACATAGTTCTCTACGGCTACAAAGGGTGCGCTGAGAAGCTGGAGCCTGATGAGCTTGATGAGAAGGTCATAGCGAGGGGCAAGTACATACACATAGCCAGCCTCAGGCCAGACACCTCGCTCAGGGCCGCCGTCAGGGCCAAGGAGCTTGACGCCATGGTCTCCTGGGACCCGGGCCGCAGGCTGAGCATGGCTGGACTCAAGGCGCTCAGGGGACTGATAAAGTTCGTTGACATAGTTGAGCTCAACAGCAGGGAGTGCGCCAACCTCACGGGCCTAAAGGACCCCGCAGCATGCGCCTCCGAGGTCCAGAGGGTAGGCCCCTCCACGGTAATTGTCAAGATGGGCGCCAGGGGGCTCTACGCCCTCAGCGATGACTTCACGGGCTACATGCCAGCCTTCAAGGTCAGCGACGTCAGGGACTCCACCGGGAGCGGCGATGCCTTTGCGGCGGCCCTCCTGCTGAAGCTCTCAAGGGGGGAGAAGCTCAAGGAGGCGCTGATATACGCCCAGGCCGTGGCGGCCCTCAAGGTGACCCTGCTTGGGGCGCACGCGCTGCCGAGCACTGATGAGATCGAGAAGTTCTACCAGGAGCACAGGAAGGAGGTGGAGGCTGGCATCTCAGAGAAGCCTCCCCAGAGTGGTTCGAGTTGACCTGCAGCAGTGTGAGCGTGGCAATAACTGGGGCCAGCGGCGTAAGGTACGGCATAAGGCTCCTTGAGGCCCTGGGCAAGCTCAAGGTTAACGTGAGCGGCATCATAGTGAGCAGGTCAGCGGAGCTTGTGGCCCAGGCCGAGGAGGACATGAGTGAGGGGGAGCTGACGAGGCTGGCCTCAAGGTACGGCCCCGTGTACGGGGAGGACGACATGCTCTCACCCCTCGCCTCCTCAAGCAGCCAGCCCGACTGCATGGCCATAGTCCCGGCCAGCATGAAGACCGTGGCGCTGATAGCGAACGGCATTGAGATGAACCTTGTAGCAAGGGCAGCCCTCTCCATCCTGAGGCTCAGGAGGCCCCTGGTTGTCGCCTTCAGGGAGGCACCCCTAGGGGTGGCTGAGCTGAGGAACCTGCTCAGCCTGGCCGAGATGGGAGCTATAGTGGTGCCGCTGGCCCCCGGCTTCTACTCCAGGCCCAGGAGCGTTGATGACATGATTAACTTCATGGTCGGCAAGGTCCTCGACGCCCTTGGCGTGGGAAATGACCTCTACGCCAGGTGGCGCGGCCCCGCGGAGCGCGAGGATAGCTGAGGGAGGGCTAGGGCTGCCTCGCAGCACCCTTGGCCCTCCCTATGGCGTCCATCATAGCCTTGGCCAGGCTCTCCTTGCCCGGGAACTCGCTGGGAGGCATGTAGTGGACCTCGACGTTGCCGAGCCTTGAGGCCACGGCCTCGGCCTGGGAGGCAAGCCTCTTGTCACCCGTGAAGAAGAGGACTCTGCCCCTGCCGCCGGCCACCCTCTCAACTACCTTTAACACGTCAAAGTCGTCATTTGCCGGCTCCAGTACCCTGCTCTGCCCGGCGCGCTGGGGCTCCGAGAGCCCCCTGCCAACTATCACGTGGACCTCGACGCCGGGCTCCTCCCTCTCTATCACGTCAGGGTAGTATCCTTTGAACATCTGGTCTAGTACCACTGCGATGTCGCTGCCTCCCCCTGCATGCGCGGCGCCGCCCTCCATCTGCTTAAAGACGCTCAGCCTCCCGCTGGCTATGACGTCACCCTCTATCATGACCACGAAGAGGTCCCTTGGCCCCTCCTTGTCCAGCTCTGAGAGCTGTGAGGGGTCAAGGACCCTGACGGTGTTGCAGTCAAACACTATGAGCCTCCTTGCCATGCTTGCCCTCAAGGACCAGTTAGAGCGCTAGGCTTAAATGGTTAAACTGTTCACAAAAGCGGGGCCGGTGCTGCTAATGGGAGAGAGCCTCACTTCAAACACGATAATAGAGCGCCTCATAACAATGGCGCAGGGGGTTGAGGACACCTCAACTCACCTGCTCCATGTGGTGAGCGCCAGCAGCCTGATGCCTGAGGTCGTTGAGAAGACCTACAGGCAGGACCTGCTGCAGTTCAGGGACGTGGTCACTAAGGGGAAGGAGGGCCTCCTCGACTACATAGCTAACGGGAGGCTCAGCGTCGTGACCTACAAGGAGTTCTACATAGAGGCCGCCCTCCAGATGGAGTGTATAATGAGCAGGCTTGAGGCGGGCACCTACAGGCTCCTCCTCAGCTTGAGCCTCGAGAAGGCGTTGCCATCTAACATACTTGAGAGCGTGAGGGGGCTCCTCAGGGAGCTGCAGTCGTCATCAATAGCCCTAGTCGACATGCTCAGGGCCAGCGAGGGCCCTATCAAGGACCCTGCTGCGAGGAGAAAGATAATTGACGACAAGTTCAACCTCGTGAGCGACTCCGAGAGGAGGGCAGACGCGATATACCGTGAGGCCCTGGCTGCCGTCACCGAGGCGTACTCCAGGGAGGCGGGCAAGCTGCTCATGTTGAAGGAGGTCATAGAGTCCTTTGAGGACGCCGTGGACTGCGCCTACAACACCTCCACCTATGTGAGGCTAGTGGGCCTTGGCCTCCTCAGCTAGCCCCATAAGGGCAAGGCTCGTCGGGAGCGTGGTGGTAGTCCCGTCCATAGAGGACTCAAGGAGACTGTACTCCATGGGCTTCTACGGCAGGCCCATAGGGGCCCAGAAGGTCAGGGACCCGGAGTCCATAACGTCACCCCTTATACTCGACCCCCTTGAGGCTCTCTACCTCTCAGAGACCAGGGTGATAGAGGTCTATGACAGCTCTGAGAGGCCCTTGGGGGCCCAGGAGCTCGCCGAGAGGCTTGGGCTGACGGCGAGGCAGCTTAAGCTCTACAGGGTCTACAGGTCCCTGAGGTCAAGAGGGCTCACGGTCAGGTCAGGCCTTAAGTACGGGGCCTCCTTCGTTGCCTATAGGAGGGGCCCGGGGCTTGAGCACGCGCCCTTCATAATCCACTACTTTGAGCCTCAGGAGCCCTTCGACCCGGTGGAGCTCGTGAGGGCCGGCAGGCTGAGCCACAGCGTGAGGAAGACGTTCATAGTGGCCACGGAGGACCCCGTGAAGGAAGAGCCATATTATATAATGCTTAAATGGCTTCGTCCCTAACTACTGTGGTGTAGCAGAAGGGACTCGCTGTGAGCTTCAGAAAGGATCCGAGGCAGGAGCTGAACCAGGGGGCCAGGCAGGAGCCGAGGCCTAAGCCTATCGGCGACAGGTGTAACCCTCTCTGCCCCTTCTTCAGGTGCAGCCAGAAGGCGCTTAGGATCACCACCGAGCACTACAGGGGAAGGCCGGTAAAGGTTGCTATCTGCTCCCTAGTGGGCGACAGGTGCGTCGGGTCCCAGTGCAGGTTCGCCTACTGTGAGAAGAAGGCCATGTTGCCTGACGGCAGGTGCGCCTTCGCCGTAGAGAGCAAGGCGAAGCGGATGAAACCCTTCGAGGAGGAGCTCAGCGAGGAGAGCGAGCTGTCCGGCTTTCAGCTAAAGAATAAAAAGCTCCCTGATGAGCTCTAGCCTGCCTGGCAGGTGAGCTGGGCACAACCCTTACGTCGGCCGTCAGGACTCCGTCGAGCGACAGTATGAAGCCGGCGACCTTCTTCTTGACCCCGTAGGCCTTAGCGAGCGTGGTCTCCGGCGGCAGCGGTATTATGACTTGCACCAGGTAGAAGGAGCCCGCCCTGGCCACATATATCCTGAGGGGCCTTATGCTCATGGCCCTGAGGCCCCTCTCTATCGTAGTCCTGAGGCCGACGCCGTGGACCTCCGCCCCCAGCAGGGCCTTGATGGCTGTCAACGAGGTGCTGAGGGCCGCGTAGAGCACAACTACAAGCATGGAGCCAGTTATGACTGGCATCAGCCTGGCATCGGCCGCAGCTATCACGCCGCCGGCAGCCAGGTCTATGGCGGCGTCCACGCTGGCGTGCATTACGTCGCTCTTAACTATCATCAACCTCGCGTACCTGACCTCGAGCACTGCAATCGTTATTGACATTGCGGCGCTGGCCCAGATTACCCACGAGGTCCAGGCTGGCGGCGCGTACCTCTCGCTGAGGGACCCTACAAATGCGGAGCCCACGAGGTACATCACGAATATGGACACCAGTATAGTAGCTATGCCCTCAGCGTTGTAGAGCCCCCAGGGGAACGACCTGGACCTCCTGTAGGCGACCTTGAGTATCACCGCATACAGAGCCGCCATAACTGAGTCGAAAAGCGTGTGGTAGCCGTCAGCCTGGAATATGTAGTAGCCCCTCCCTAGGCCCAGGTAGAGCTCGTAGGCCGCCAGGGGCAGCCCCACCAGGCCGGTCAGCAGGAGCAGCCTCGACGACCGGTCCAGCAGCTCCTTTGAAATCAAGGCGCATCACCTTCCCCTATCACCCCGCAAGGAGGGGCCTCCTTCACTGCTCTATTGCGTTCAGGGCCCTTATTAATTTTAGGGTAGTCTAAACCGGCCCGCTGATATACATGGAGTTACTCGAGGCCTAATTCCTCCCTCATCTCGCTGGCCCTCTTGGCGGCCTCAAGCACCGCCTCCATGAGGGTCCTCTTCAGGCCGTTGCCCTGCATTACCATAACTCCCCTTATTGTAGTGCCAGCTGGCGTCAGCACCATGTCCCTTATCTGGTGCGGTGACCTGCCGCTCTCGAGCAGGTTCCTCGAAGTCCCCATCATAGCCATGAGGGTGGCCCTATAGGCAAGGTCCCTTGGGAGCCCAGCGGCTATGCCGCCCAGGGCCAGGGCATCTATTACCTCAGCTATGAAGGCGGGGGCGCTGCCGCTCAGCGCTGTAAGTGCGTCCAGGTACCTCTCGTCAACCCACTCCACGTGGCCGAGCCTCCTGAAGAACTCCTCTGCAGTGGACCTGGCCGCCTGGTCGCAGTTTGGGCCAGCCGAGAGGGTCGTGAAGCCCTCGCTAACCTCAACGTTAATGTTTGTCATCCCCCTTATTACCTTAGCCCTTGGGACCCACGAGGCCAGGCTCCTTGTGCTGACCGCGGCCGCTAGTGAAACCAGCGGCTTCCCGTCGAGGGCCGCTGAGACCTCAGCTAGGACCTCCCTGACGGAGTACGGCTTCACGGTTAGTATGACTAGGTCTGCCTCCTCCACGGCCTTCACGTTGTCCCTTGTGGCGTCAACGCCCAGCTGCCTCACCCTGGCGAGCGTGGCCTCGCTCTTAGCTGTAGCTATCACCCTGAATTCACTGCCTGACCTTGACAATCCCTTTATTATCGCGCTCCCTATCGTGCCGGCTCCTAAAACTGCTACAGTTCTAGTCAAAGCTCTCGCTGTGCCAGGAGGGTAGTGATTTAAAAAGCGTTCAACACAGGCCAGCGGGGTCGAACTTGAGCCTAGGCGAGGGCCAGCTGAGGCTCCTGAGGGAAACTATGGACATGGCATCCATCTTCATGCTTGGCCAGCTGGAGGGCACCCAGTGGCTCAGCTCCCTGGAGGACCTTGCAGCCGGCGACGGCTGGGTCGTGGGCGTCCTCAGGTCAAACTACTCGGACGACTACTTCATAGACGTCGTCTGCTCCAGGTGCGACGGCGCGGCCGAGGAGCTCCTGAGGGTCCTGAGGGACAGGGGGAGGGCGTGGGCGAACACGTCAAGGCTTGACCTCATACAGGCCCTGCTGAGGACCGGGGATGTGATACTCGAGGACGTGGTGGCATTTCACGTCATGGAGGTTGACAGAGACACCTTCAGGAAGTTCGAGGGGGTGCCCAGCTTCCTCTCGTTCTCGGTGCTCGACGAGCACAACATAGAGGAGCTGAGGGACCTGCTGTCCAAGTGGGACGAGGCCAGGGCGGCCATGGCGGACGACATGATAATGAGGGGCACCGCCATAGGCGCCTGGGACGGCGACAGGCTCGTGGCCGTGGCCGCGACCTACGCCGTGACGGACTCCTGGTGGTACCTTGGCTCCCTTTTCGTGGACCCTGAGTACAGGGGGCGCAAGGTTGGCATAAGTATGTCAAGCGTGGCAACCGAGGAGGCCCTCGCCAGGGCTGGAAGGGCTTACATAAGCGTCGAAGTTGACAACGTGAGGAGCATCGCTGTCAACACGCTACTGAACTACAGGCCCAGGGCGCTGAGCTACAGCGCCCTCCTCACTGCAAGGGGCTAGTCGCCCTGGTCCTCGTCATAGTCATAGATGGCGTAGTCCTCCCCTCCCTCCAGGACCTCCTGGACCTTGCCGTAGAGCTCCTTGAGGCTGACCTCGTCGTAGGCGCTGACCGGCAGGATCTCCCCTATGTAGCCCGCCTCGTAGAGGGCCCTGGCGAGGCTGAGCGATATGTTAAGCTCCACCCCCCTCAGGGCCTTTGAGTCCCTCACCGCGGCCTCAAGGTAGCCCTCCTCGTGGAGCATGGGGAGCACGTTGTTCACTACATCCTGGCTCAGCAGGTCAGCCTTGCTTATCACGTTGACCTGGGGCCTCCTGAGCCTCACGTTAACAGAGGAGGCCAGGGTGAGTATGGACACTATGTCGGCCGGGCTCTCGAAGAACACGGAGTCCATCAGGAACACAGTGACAGCCTTGTCGTCCTGTATCAGGGCGTCCAGGACCAGCGGCCCTCCGACCCTGTAGGCGAAGGGCTCGAGCTGCCCAGGCGTGTCTATGATGGCGTAGTCCGCCTTGAACTGCTCCACCTCCTCCCTGACCTTGTCAACGTGGTTTATCAGTGAGTCTATGGCTGTGACCAGCGCCCCGTTGGGGCCCAGCCCCTTCTCCATGAACTCCTCCGCTGTTACGTAGTCCCTGACGTCAACGTCAGGGTCGTAGGGCGGCTTGTCCTCAGCTGGGTCGAAGTTCACCTTGACCACGGAGGCGCCCGAGGACTCCATCACGTTGGCCAGCTGCATGGTGAGCGTGCTCTTGCCCGACCCGGCTGGCCCCACCACAACTATGAACCTCAAGCCTAAGCACCAGGGCTGGGAAAGCGCCGCGCACACGCAGGCCCGGGACGCGGGTCAGTTCGCGCGGGCCTCTCCCCTTGGGCTGGGAGTTCTGTCTGAGGGCTAATAACCTTAGCCGCTAGCCATGATGCGGGAAAGGCTTAAGGTAAGGCCAGGACTTGATGGCCCGGTGAGCCGCGTTGAGGTACGTGAGGCTCGGCTGGAGCGGCACCAAGGTCTCCCAGCTCTGCGTGGGCACGTGGCACCTGCCGCCCTCGAGGGAGCTTGACGAGCACGGCGTCCTCAAGGTTGACGTCGACGAGGCCGTCAAGGCTATGAGGAGGGCCTACGACCTTGGCGTCAACTTCATAGACACGGCCAACAGGTACCACGGCATCATGCAGCCGGTTGACCTTGATCACGTCGGCAACTCTGAGAGGGTGGTTGGCAGGTTCCTGGCCACCGTGGACAGGGAGTCGGTGGTCCTGGCCACCAAGGTGAGGGGGCAGATGGCTCCCTGGCCCAACGGCGAGGGGCTGAGCAGGAAGCACGTAATGTGGCAGGTGAGGGAGAGCCTGAGGAGGCTGGGGACTGACCACATAGACCTCTACCAGCTGCACTGGCCGGACCCCGAGACCCCAAAGATAGAGACTCTGAGGGCCCTTCAGGACCTCGTAAGGATAGGGCTTGTGAACTACACTGGCATAAGCAACCACCCGGCGCACGACGTGGTCGAGTTCCTTGAGCTTGCTGACAGGATAGGCGCCGACCGCTTCGTTACAATGCAGGAAAAGTACAACGTGCTCGAGAGGGAGATAGAGGTGGACGGCAGGCTCGACGTGGCCAGGAGGTACGGGCTGGCCATATTGGTCTACAGCCCCCTGGCCCAGGGCGTCCTCACTGGCAAGTACTATGACTTCAAGGAGGGCAGGTGGGTGATCCCTGAGCTCAGCAGGGCCTCGCTTGTCCCAGACCTCCAGAAGAGGTACTTCAACGAGAGGACAGCAGCTGCCCTTAGGGCGATGAAGGAGGTGGCAGACTCAAAGGGCATAACCCTGGCCCAGCTCGCCCTGGCCTGGGTCATAAAGAGGTCCGAGCAGCTGGGCGTCACCGTCATCCCGATAACGAGCTTCAGCAGGGCCTCCCAGGTCGACGAGGCCGTCGAGGCGGTGAGCGTGAGCCTTAAGGACGATGATATGAAGGCCATAGAGGAGGCCCTGGCAGGCTCCAAGAAGCCGTGACTAGAGAGTAAGGTCGCAACTAAGGCAGGCCCTCGCTCGGAGACCCTCCTGGAAAAGACAAGGGGACCACCCACACATGCAGGCCCGGGACGCAGGTCAGCTCGCGCGGGTCCGTCCCGGTCGGACCAAGCCTTCTTATCTGAGGCTTAATAATCTTAACATTGCCTCCAAGGGACCCTATTAATATCAATCAGTAGCCCTGGCGCATTAAGCTTTACTCCTTTTTAGAAAGTTCTTTACCTTCTGTTGTTTTTGAACGTTTTTAGACCAACACATTTCTTTAATTAAATCTATTAATTTAAACTCCTTGTCATAAGTAAACGTACCTGAGCCTCCAATTCTGACATGAAGCCATAAGTTTTCTCGTTCCTTATCAGACACTTTAAATGCTACAGCCAGATTACCATCCCAAGGTTGTATTAGTTGGGGTGAAGGAGAAACTGATGAAGGAGCAACTGGAAATGCCACTGTGACGCCATCAGAATTAAGAGCTTTTAGTACGCTCTCTTTGTCACAAGGTAAGTTGTCATGAATGTTACAAGGTATGTTATTACAAATAATGTTATTACAAATAATAAAAAACAATATTAACGACTCTTCACCAACTACATTCACTACGTAATTAAAACCATAAGCCCATGGTGAATAAGTGCCGTGGAGTTCCATCATATTTTTCTTGTTTTTCTTGTTAATTAATGCCACCCATCCAATGGCATTCTTAACGACCGTTGGCACTGCAAAGTGCTCTGGCACGACTCTAAGCGCGCATTGCATCACATAACCTCTATAGTAGTCTTGGGAAATAATATTGTCTTTATTATTAATATCTTTACGTTGAAGTCGAGAAATTGTAAGCATTAACCGATCATTTGTTATTCGCGTCTTCCTAAAGTAGGGTCTTACTAAAAAGGCGGCAATAAGCGTTGTAGTAACACTACTGGTTGGCAAGACCACTTCGATGTAACTAGTTACTATGGGTTGCAGTTGCTCAAATGATATAGCTCTTATTAAAAAGAGCAAAATAAGAAGAAGCGCCAACACTATTCCTGTAATTAGCAACGAAAATGAAGAGAAATAGAAGAAGTGATTAATATAGTCATGATTTCTGAGCCTGCCAACGAGAAGCGTAAAGGCTATTAGGATCAACGAAAGCATCAACGTTATTATAGATGCGATAGCCATAATATACGCTAAAGCGTTCATCTTCCTATCCCACGTAGTCTAGGTATTTTAAGCCAAATCTGTCTGAACTCTTTGTCTTTCCATGAACTTCTCTAGCACAATTACACTGCATAAACTTCTCATGCCCATCTTTTAACAGTTCTTGTTTCTTACTAATAGACATATTATTATACTTATCCTTTTCTATCAGCCTTACAAAGTAATCATTATAAGGTATCTTAACTACGTCATCACACTTAACTATCAAGTCAAGGTTCACGTTCTTATCACGCTTGAGATGTCTTTCACAGTCCATTGTTAGAGCTAAGGGATGCGCGTAGTACTGATTCTGACAGGGCTTCCACTCCTTTATGTCTGGTGGCTTCGATATTAGATCGTAAACAGGTTGAAAGCCCTCTTTTAGTAACTCACTAACGAGGTCCCAAAACCTATCTATAGCCTTGTTGACTAGTACAACATCAAGGTCACCCACAGTGTTACAGTCCTTCTTATAGCCAGCCAAGCACTTGGCTACACTACCCGCTATAATGATGTCCTCACTAATTCCGAGCCTTTCAGTAGCGCTCTTTAATTTATTAAGCATTTTACAGATGTCATCAGGCAAGTTTAGATCAAAACAAGGCAACTTTAAGCCCTTGCCTTAATAACTTCTTGTAATCTTAAAATGCCTTTCGCCCTCACCTTCAGTGACCTGAAGCAATTCATGCGAGGCTGCTAAAGCGGCGTCAAGGCGTCCTACGCTCTGCCGTAACATTTTTACACACAGATTATTAGCTATTTTTAAATACTTCTAGTTAATTTAACATAGTCAAACTTTACTTACAGAAAATTAATTGGAAGTCGCCACTATGAAGCCTATGAGCTGCGTGAGTTAGAGAAAAGGCGGTAGTGACTGATTACGCTTGCTGCAGCCGGCTCGACTGCATCACGGGCCTTAGGACGTTAGCACAAGGGTTCATGATGAGAAAAACGGAAAAGTCAGGTCGTGGGGGCTAGGGGGAACCTAAGCGCCGTGACCCCTGGCCCTGGCCAAGTTAATGACTAGGCTGGCAGCTATTACGAAGAGGCCGAGCGTCACGAGGACGAGGCTCCACTGCGAGGCGACGGCCGGCGCCAGCTTGGCCTTAAGGTAGGCGTTGTAAGCCATGACCTCAACGCCTATGCCAGCTATTGCGAACCCAAGGACCACGCTGGTGATAAGGCCGCTGGCGTCAAAGCTCCCCACCATCAGCCTTATCACGGGGCTCCCCGTCGAGGCACCCCTTGAGGCGGCCCAGGAGCTCAGGGCCACGTAGGCGTAGTAGCCAGCTATTGAGCCTGTCACTATGCCCACGGTGTACACAAGGCCATAGAGCGAGAGGGCGGCGAGGCCGCTCCAGAAGCCCCCTACGCTACAGCCCTCAGCTATTCTTGCCCCTATGGCTAATATAATCCCGCCGAGGAAGGCTACCAGGGCCTCGGCAACCCTGTTGGTCCCAGGCGCCGGGAGCCTTATGGCGAACGTCCCCCTGGCCTGGGCCGACAGCAGAGCGCCTGCCATAACCATCAGGATGAAGAAGGTGAACGCGTTGGCTATCGGAGCTGTCTGATACCAGTTGACGGCTACGCTCGCCGAGCCTATGAAGCCCCTGAAGGGCGCCGTAAGGTACTCTGTGAACAGGCCCACGGGCGTCGTGACGCCGAGGTAGTTGAAGCCCCTGCCCGCCATGAACACAAACGAGGCCACCATGAACAGGCCAAAGAGCGTGCCGTAGAAGTAAGGTGACGTCCAGGGGCTTCCTTTGCCCGTCTCCCACTTCAGCCTCTCCCTCCTGAAGTAGAGGGCCGCAACCATTATGCCAGCGAAGAACAGGAC